>JAAGKN010000369.1_pt1 | contig 149781 bp, 180 predicted proteins | sample 6206371 | NCBI WGS metagenome assembly JAAGKN01 (sample SAMN11533720, study PRJNA540317) | gut metagenome | isolation source: fecal pellets from male and female animal of same cohort | host: Peromyscus leucopus | place: USA:CA | collected 2017
TATTGAATATGTTTCATAACTTCAAATACTAACAGAAAGGATTTATGACATCAGTCAATGCTTACTCTCACAAGGGATTGAATGCTATTTGGTACTTGGAAATTATCAATCAAAATACACTATATCCTTACTCTATCAAGGGATTGGTTGGTTTTTAACCCTTGTCACTCTGAAATATAAACCCTTTATATATAAATTTTCTATTTTTTTTATTTTTTTTTTTCAGTTTTTTTTTAAAGGTAAGAAAAAGAGATAAAAGAATAATAAGCCTTACTGTTGCAAGGCATACAGCGTTTGCCCTGTGTTTGTTTTTTGAGTGATAAAAAACGACATAATCCTTATTATATCAAGGTATTAACAGCGTTCGTCCCTGTGAAAACTACTAATTTTTATGATTAAAATGATTACTAACGTTGATATATCAACATTTTCATATTTTTGTCAAAATTCCACCTGTTAGATTTCGAATATAATGTAATGAGTTTACAATTTGCGAATAATTATAAAAATTGAATATAGATTATAATAATATAATTTTTTAATTTCTGATTGGTTTATCGTTAGTTCTCATTTCGTTGATATGTTAGCATTTTTGAGATTTAAAATTTATAAATATCAAAGGGCAAAAACGATGATAATCCCTTGTGACAGTAAGACACTATTGATTTCTTTGTTAGCATATTCAACATTTTTAATTTTATTTTAATATTTACAAGTTTTTTAATCCGTTAAAAAAGGACAAAAGCGATTACAACCATTGATTATTCAGGGTTTTTATGATGTTAAATATTCTAATATTATAACATTCATATTTACTAATTCGCGAAGATGTTATTATTGATATAAAATCAGAATACAATCTGTTCTTACTCCCATAAGGGATAGACGTCATTTTGACCCTTTATCTTTAAATTCGTTTATTTATTGGTTATTAAATCGGTATATTCATATAGGGCATAAAATGACTAAATCCCTTGATAGAGTAAGATTAGAGCGTGTTTAAATTTTATAGACCAAAATTGAATATGCTGTTATATCAACGTTTGTAAGTGTTGGTATGTTTGACACGTTTTTTTTTGATAGAATCAGACAAAATATAATGAAATCATCTATATATAGGCATTTTTGGACGTTTTTTGTGTTCAAGTTGAATTTTTGAATATGCGTCAAATATACACAAATGTGTCACGTTCTTTATTATCATTGATATAACAATATTTATTTGGCATGTTTTAAAATAAGCGTTTTTAAGTGTTTATAAAACTAATCGCCTTTTAAGGTGTGTCCCAATCGTATCAAGGATTTTAACAATTTTGTCCCTTATTATCATACTGATAATTACTTATTTTGATTGGTTGTTGTTAAATCGTCGATATCAAAGTGCAACGTATAGCATTTTATTAATGTGAGAATTTAAGTATTTTTAAGTATTATTTATTTATTATATAATTCATCATTTATATATTATTGATAATTATTATATGGATAGCTATGAAATAATCATGTGGGATATTGCATGCAAATATGTATAAATATTGTATATTTTGTATAATTTGTAGAATATTTATATGTATCATAATTCAGAAATTAATATAGAAACTATGTTAATATTTGTTAAGAAATACAAAATAAGTAATTCATTTGAAATTATTTTAAGAATTTATGTAAAAAAAATAAGATGCGTTAGCATCTTATTACTATTATTTTGGTATTGTAATCCATCTAATACCGTTTGATTTTTGAGGGTAACCATATAAATCAATTAATTTATTTTTTAAAGGAAAAGCATCTAGTTTTTTAAAAAATGTTCTAGATGAATTAATTCGAACATAAGAATCATACCATTTAATGTTTTTATTTGGTTGGGATTGTGATTCTATTAACAATTCAATTATCTTGTTATGTTTAATATTATTATCTATACAAATTTGAGTGATTCTATCAATAATCGATAATTGATTGAGTTGTGATTTTTCTTCTTTTGTGTTATTATCATATAAAGATGATGATTCAGAAATGTCTAATTGAGTATCTTCAAAATCATAATCAAGTGATTGATATCTTGTTTTATTAATGTTATAAAACAATACAAAGTAATTGGCAAATGCTTGAGCATTATCTTCAATGTATTTATAAACTTCGTGTTTATTCATTTTTAATTTTTTTGATTTATCTGTAATCATATCACCAGATTTGATTACCACTGATAAAAATCTCCGAGTCAAATCTCTAGCAGAGACAACAGGTGGATGGTTAGTTAGGATTATTCCTAGACCATTCATCTGTTTTTGTTTTTTCTCTTCATATTTTCGTTCGATTGAAATCGACCCTTCCGTAATCCATGCTTTTATTGCTGATTTATCTAAACCTGAAAAATCATGGTCTTCTTTCATCCCAAATGTTCCATTGAATTCTGCTTCTGAAAAGATAGTTAGTCGACAAGGTACTAATGAGCTTGTACTAAATTTATCTGTAGTTGAAAAATATTCATCAAAATTAGATACAATTTGAATATAGGGGTTTGTCAATAATCCTTTAGCTAACGCATTGATTAATGTGCTTTTACCACTACCACCGGATTCTGATGTTACAATCATCAATTTAGAAATTGTTTCATCTGATAAAGGAACATTTGATAATATAGCCCCAAAATACCAAGCTAATTTCTTTTTGTTATATTCATCCACAAAGACATCTAGAAAATTATCAACCAATTGTTTTTGGTCTTCAGTTAATGTTTGATTTTTTGGATTCTTATATGGTAAATCTTGAGTATAATATTCTTTTTTACCAATAATATCATCTTTATATTTTACATATTCATTTACATTAGGTAAGTCTTTTGGGATGATTGTATCAATCTGTTTTTGTAAATCATTATAAAAATCAACTAAATCATCTAAATATTCATTTATTTCATCATTGATTTGTTTAATTGGTTTATATTTACTTGCATAATCTTCTGGATCTTTAGATTCTAAATTTTTAAGTTCGATTAATTTAGAAAATAATTCATCATTTGCATAGTTTAACGCTTCATATCTAAATTTTACATATGGATTAACATCTGATTTCTCATCAATAAAATATCCAGTTTTAAAACTTTGATATGCAATGATATTTCTTTTTGTTGCTCGATTTGATACATAAATTTCTGGATTGTTAATATTAATTCTAACAGATATTATAGCTGATTTTTTACTGTTAATACTGATATTTTTTAATTGAATTTTTGTAAATAATGGTGTTCGTAATTCCATATTATTTGATTTGTTATTTTCAACAATGATATCAGTTTGTGTATCTAGTGATGGAATTGTATTATTTGATACTTGTGTATCTTCAATACTCATATGATTCATCCTTTCTTTGTTATTTAGTTACTTTATGATATGACAAATCATTCATGTCACAATCAAACATTTCACCTGATTTGATTAGTTCTGGTACTTTTTTAATTAGGGCTCTGACTAATTCATATCGAGTTACATTCATTTCTTCTGCTTGCTGTTTTAATTGTTGTTTTAATGCAACTGTACAATAAATGTTTTTTGTTTTCCATGGATTCTTTACTGCATCATAATCTGATGAAAAATCTAATAATGTTTTGTCATTATTATTTTTCAATAACCATAAGGATGTGCGATTAATTAAAAAATTCTTTGGCATCCCTGTAATTTCCGATAATTTATTTAAATATTCATTTTCTTTTGTTGTAAATTTAAATACTAAATAATCCTGTGATTTGCTCATATTATATATGTCCTTTCTTGTTTTGTTATGTGCTTAATAGCAGAATCAGAATCATTATTATTTCCTGTTAATATCTGTTTACTATTATATAATATCATATTTACTATTAACGGTCAATATTACTTTATCAAATCCTATACTACTTATACACAAATAAACATCTTGATTTAGTTATTATATAAACGATTATAAGCAAATAAAATAGCCCTTATGGGCTAAATATTACTTGTTAACGAATGCTAATTTATTAATTGTGTGAATCATTACATCCAAATTATTCTCAACAAGTAAGTCCTCAATTTGAGATGTTGTCATTTTATTAATCGCAATAATTACTGACCGTGATCCGCATTGTTTATTTACTTTTTCAATTGTATTCATATCTGCAAATTTTAATACTGTTTTTAATCGGTCAATCGAAATTTGTTCAATTTCTTGCACATCAATAATTGTTAATCCATGAATCAAATTGTTAATTGATGTTGATTGTACCATTTCAATTAAGTCAGAAACTTGAATTTCTTTAAACGCTGTAACAACAGTTGTAAATGGTACTTTATTTAATATTTCCGGTAAGGTCGTACCAGTCTTATCTTCAACTTGCTTAATCTTCGTAAATAATTGCATTTCTTTCATTTTTATTACCTCTTATTGTATGATTATTTATACTACTGCTATATAAAATGTGTTCAAACATATTCAACTTGTTACGTTTGAATATTTGAGAAAGAATACCCTAAACGTTCTGCCATTTCTTTTGGTTTTAATATTGATATAATACTACTCCTACATTTAATTATTATGGTAATAACTAATTGATACTAAAAGTATCTTGCATGTAATATCATAGTATATCTTATCGTTAGTTTAACATGAAATAAGCACAAAAAAAAGATTACTATTATAGTAATCTTTCTGTTTATCTTAGTTAATTAATATCATTAACTTGAATATCTACTTTATTGCCATTTGTAGGGTCTTCTGTATAAATCTTGAAATCTTGTTTATCACTAGTACTATAACGAGCAACTGTATAGGATTGTCCGTTAGGGAAGAAGAATTTAACTGAATTCTTATCCGTAAATACTTTCAAATTAATATTCTTTTTATTCTTTACACCATTATTATTCAAATATCCATTACCATTTCCGAGTAATCCGTCGTAATAATAGCTTGAACCAACTTGACCATTCAATCCTTTATCTAACTCACCGGCACGAGAATTAACAACATAATTACCGTTTGATGGGTCATAATTTAAACGTACCCAGTCTCCACCTTGCCAGATGTCAATATAGATACGACCCTGATAATTACCTTTGGTGTTTGTAAATTTAAGGTCATACATCTTATTCATTGATAAATTAGGAACATCTAACAAATTCCAAACTGTACCGTTTGTGTCTGTACCTCGTGAAATTTTTTGATTAACAGTTCCATTTACACCATTTACTGGTTTGTCCGCTGAAACATTCTTATATGTTTTAGTGTTCTTTGTTCCAGAATAAATAGGTGTTTGTTTGATGGATAAATCATTATTTAATGTTAATTTACGACCTAATGTATAAGAACCTAAACGCTTAGCATATGCGCTATTTGCTGATTCATCATGAACACCATTAGCGGTATAATTCCAATTTCCGACCCAACCCATTGAAATGATAGAATCATTTACCTTAGATAAATCATCTGTACCTGAGAAGTTAGCACCATAATAGTCAGAACCTTGGTCTAATCGTTTAGCATCTGTTTCTGGTGCAAATAAACCATTTTTATCTAAATGACCAACAATATAATACGTACCTGTTGTTTGACCTGATTTAGGCGATTTACCACCATAAAATAAAACTTGTTTTGTTTTACCATTAGGTAATTTCATAGTACGTACAGCAGGACATTCGACAGGAATAGCATCTTCTTGATTCAAGCCTTGCATAAATGTACCCATACCGATTTTAGATGCACCGTTTTCATCAGCTTTCTTCCAATTCAATCCATCTGTTGATTGATAGACACCTATTTCATTACCTTCAGCAACATACATAAGCATCTTACCGTGCCAATAAAATACTGCAGGGTCACGTTCATCACTATGATTAGATGCTGTCCAATCCCAAGAATGGTCGATAACGGGTTTAACATCATTTAATACATGTTTAAATGTTTTACCATTATCATCTGACCATGCTGCCCAAATATTTTGTGTACCACCATCATGTTTTTCCAATCCTGAAAAGTATGAAACTTTAGCACCCTTTGGTACTCCTTTGATATTACCTTGATTTGTAATAACAGAACCAGTCCAAGCAGATTTCCAAGTAAATGGTGCTTCTGGACCAAATGCCGAAATCGCTTCATTTTGTTTGGTGAAATGAATAAAGTCTTTTGTTGTAGTATGATACCAATTTTGACCACTTGGACCGAATGGGTTATCAGCACCATCTTTTGAATGTAAGAAATAAATATCATAATATTTACCTTGTTCATTCCATACAATTGTTTGTAAATCATTTGACCATCCATCATCAGTTGTTAAATGATATGTGGACACGTGATTATTTGTTGTGTCAGCATTTGCAATAATAGGTGTAAATGTACCTGCACGTAATCCTAATGTTACAGCAGATAACGATAAAATATTTTTCATGTTCAACCTCATTTCTTTAAATATAATAATATTTTAGCAAATTCATATATATTTTCAATTGTTATCTATTTTATCCTATAATAACCATTATGATACGTCTTATAGTAGTCTAATGTGTGTATTATATTACGATTATTGGATGTTTATATGGCTTAAAGGTATTATTATAAAATAGAAATGTATATGATATTGTGATAATTAGTATGATTTATACTATGATATGATAATTTTGATTGTGATTTATAATTAATATTTAAATGAAACAGATATCAAATTATTATTCAAATGATATTGTGATGAAGGTCAGAATAATAAACCTAAATATTCATAATATATATAAGGAAAAATTGATATAATGGGTTAAAATCAGATTATTTTATGTTAGGTGAAAGAAAGAGCATAAGGAACAAAATATGTAATATCTTTAATAACGTTATTATAATAACAATTAGACTGGTGTATTGTAAAATAAAATATAAAAAATTATAATGAAAGAGTAATAGCAATTACCAAATTATTGTTACTATAAATAAGAAAGGACGCTATAATATAGTTATAGCCTTATAAATACAATGGAAACAAGTGAAGAATTAAGAATAGATATGAACCATGAATTATCGGAATATGATGCACCGATTATCACAGATAAAAACAATGAATATGATAAAGCTAAAAATTATACAGAATTTAATTTGTGGCTAAAAAGCACAAGATATGAAAATTTAGAAGTGTTAGCTGAACATTATGGTTTATTACCAATTGTTTATTCATTATCAGGTATTGACGTATTGAATGTAACTTTATTACAAAATCGGTCATCGATTGATTTATTAGGTCATGTAAGATATTTGAATACAGTATTAGATTTATACACCAAAGATGAAACAATAGATATTGGTAATAAATTATTCAATAATCAATTTTCTAAAGAATTAACAGAACATGAATTACGTTCTAAATTTATTTCATTAATGACAGAATATTTAGTTAATATTGATAATAATATTTCATATAGCGAATCATTAAGTCGATTTAAATCATTAATCGAATCATTTAATAATGATGACTAATCTTATAATTATTAATATGGTTAAAGTAGTGAAAACCGAAAAAGTACATTCATATTAAAATCATAATTAATGAAATATGTTTTTTAGATTTGCATACGCAAATCTAAAATTGGGAAATGCTTCGCATATCCCAAAACCCTAAATTATCTACGATTATTTGTGGCTATTAATTACAAACGTAATTAATACATTCTGGAATAAATTCCAGATACATAAAATACCTACGGTATTTCAGATTGGGAATGAATTCCCAAACCCTAATTAATATATGAAAATAAAAATAAATTTAAGAAGGTGAAAAATATGAATTATCATTTTATCCAAAATTTAAATCTTAACATTCGTGTTAATACAGAAACAACGAGAATGGCACAAGCAAAAATCCCATTTAAAGTGATGGAAGAATTAATTAAAAATACAAATTCCGTAGCCAATAATGTAACAATGTTTTATAAAGACGATTCCAATCGAGAAACATTAAATCATGAGCAATTGAAATTAATGTTACCAGCAATCCAAGAAGCATTATTAACGTTAATTAGCAACATTGAAAATGATTTTTGGGTGGGAAAATATATTCAAGTATTGTATCCCGGAAATCCTAATAATAAAGATAGTGGATTAGTAAGGTATACGCATCCATATCAACATAATGGAATGAATATTGAAGTAGTTTTAAACTATAAACCTAACGTGTTAGGTGGACCATTTTATCCTGAAAGACCAGGAGCAATTATTAATCATTGGAAAGAACAAGTGTTTTAAATAGTAATTATTAATTGGAAAAATAAGAATAAAGGAGTTGTCAAAATGATATTTATTGAAGGTTTAAATTTATTAAGAACAACAACAAAAAAGAAAGATAAAGAATCTTTGTTATTAGAATATGCAGATGTTCCATATTTTAAAACATCATTGTCGTTTTTGACAAATCCATATGATGTTGTTGGAATTTCAACAAAAAAAATGAAAAAAAATGTTACTCCAATTTTAAAAGTAAAAACATTTGATGATTTATTATCATATTTACGACAACATCCAACGGGAACAGATAAAGATTTGTCAGTAGTAAAAGGTTACTTATCATTATTTAATGAAGAAGATAAATTAATTGTATCTGAATTGATTGCAAAAACTTTAAAAGTTGGGCTATCAGCTAAAACATTAAATGATGTATATGGGAAAGATTTTGTACCAACTTTTGATGTTCAATTAGCATTTCCATATGATAAAAAAATCCAACGCTATGCAGATGATGATAAATTTTATGTAACTCAAAAATTAGATGGTCATCGAGCATTAACGACTGTAGAATTCAAAGATAATCAAATTGTTATTTCTACTCTAACACGTAGAGGACAACAAATTGATGGATTAACAGAATTACATGAAGATGTTATTCAGTTTATCAAATCAAATACAAATGTTATGAAATCATTTGAACAAGGATTTGTATTAGATGGTGAATTGTTATTACGAAACACTAATAATCTATCAACAGGTGCATTATTTCAAGCAACATCAAAAGTGTTACGTAAAGATGGAGAAAAGAAAAATGTAATGTATAACTTATTTGATATTTTACCATTAAATGAATTTTTATATCAAAAAGCATCAACTGAGACATATGAATATCGAAGAACAACATGGTTAAACAAATTAAATAAGTCAAAATATATTAAAGTTATTCCTGTTTTAGATATTATTAATAAAAATGACATCCCTAAATGGTCAACATATGCCACAGAACAAGGATGGGAAGGTGTTATGTTGAATGCTGCTAATGGGACATATCGTAAAACACGTTCGCCCGAATTATTAAAAGTTAAAAAGATGCACACTGCAGATTTAGAAATTGTTGGATTCAACGAAGCAATCAGTGGAGCATATAAAGGTAATCTTGGGTCATTAAATGTTCGATTAGATGATGAAAACGAAATTCAAGTCGGTTCAGGATTAACAGATGAAATTAGAGATGAAATTTGGAATAATAAAGAAAAATATTTAGGAGTAATGATTGAAGTTCAATATTTTGAAATGACGACTAATAAAGATGGTGGAAAATCATTACGTTTTCCTGTATTTAAAGATTTTCGATTTGATAAAACACCAGAAGATACTAATATTGAATAATTACTAATATTGAAAACCACAAAAAGAACCTGTTATAATTATAATAAGAAAAGAGGTGATTATCATGACTGATAATGTAAAGCAACAATTAAAAAGAACAGTTAAAGTTATTTGGAAAAACAGTTGGAAAATTTTATTATTTGCTGTTTTAGCTATTCCTATTGGAATATTTTTTACCTTCGCATATGCGTTAGGTAGCGGAGTAAAAGAAGGGATGGAAGATTGGTTTAAGTGGTAAGAAAGGATAACGAATGAGAAAATCATATCATATAGAATCATTCATTTTAATATTTATTAATGTTGCTTTTGCCATTATGGTATCACAACATGATTGGGCTGCTCATACATTAGTTGAATGGGGTGCAATGTCAAATGGTATAGAACCGACAGTACAAACATTACATGATTTCCCACCATTTAATTTATTATCGGAGAGTGGAATATTAACACATGAAATTAGCGGATATCCATTATTAATTTTACGGTCAATATATGCATCATTCTTGCAATTTTCATGGATTCATTTATTTAACAACGTATTAGTATTAGGTGTAATTGGTAAATTATTTGAAGACACTAACTATCCTGGATTATTAACATTTGTATATTTACTAACAGGTAGTGTTTCAATGATTAGCGCATATTATTTAAATCCTGATGCTATTACAGCGGGTGCATCTGGTGCTATTTTTGGTATTTTAGGTGTATGTTTAATTCTTGGATATAAAGCTAAATGGTTATATCGGCATGACAAAATGGATATTTCAATATCAAATGCTTATGCTAGAGTAGGCGATTATGTATATGGATTATTAGTATATAATATTGTAATAACTTTTATGATGCCAAATGTATCTATTGTGGGTCATATAGCAGGTTTATTATGCGGTATGATTGTGGGATTATTGTTACCAACAAGGAAATATTAATAACAGTTAGGTTATCATCAAATAAATCATTATTGGTGTTAACTTAACTGTTATTTGTTTATACGTACGTATATTGAGAAAGGATAATATTATTATGAAGATATATCAATTACCTGAAGGGTTAATTACAGAAATACAAGCTACTAATATTGTAGGTATTGAATCTTTATCAGAAGATGAATTACAAGAATATTTTGAAATTATTTCATCTAAAACATATAAGTTATCACAATATGAATTGTTATATGTGATAGGAAATTCTTTTTATAATAAGAATGATTTATTAAAATATGTAAGAGATGATTTATCAAATAAAAATGTATGGTATGTAGATATTACTGATGTATATGAAGCTTTACATTATTTAGAAACGTTTGAATCAAAAAAAATCATAACATATATTTATAAAGATGAAAAATTATATGCAGAATCAGAATTAGAATTTGATAGAAAGAAAGCAAAAAAATATTCTGATGATTTCACAAATGAAAAGTTATTATGTAAATATATAGATACCATTTTACTTCCAGATAATCAAGATGCTACAATTAAAAAATTACAAGATTTATTCAAATTATATAAAGAGGTTGTATATGATAATTTAATATCTAAAATAAATATGTATTTGACAAAAAATAAAGTCACATGTCAAATCTGTGAAAATCCTGTCAAATATCATAATGATGGTTTTGCTATGGCAGATTATGTTAAAAATGAATTCATTTGGTGTGATAATTGTCATGAACCAAGAAAATCATATTTTATCGGATTATCATCATTAACATATATGATTCTTAAAGATGAAATGTCTGATATTACACATAAACTTAAAGTAATTGAAAATGGATTATTATATACAGAAGATTATGTTTTTAACAACGAAACAAAGTAATTTAACATGTTGCAAAATAAGTATTAAAAATATTTATTACTAAGCATTCAAAAATGCACTTGTTAAGCTATTTTCTTTGTGTTATGCTAATAACATACAATGAAAATGAAAGGAAATAATAATGGGATATCTAATTAAAACAAAATTTCCAAATCAAGAAAATTTTGAAGACAAAAAAACAACAGTAATTAAACATAATGAAGATTTTGAATTAGAAACAATTGATGATGTAATTACATTATATAATGAATATGAGCGACAAGGATATAAAATTAATGTGAAATATAATGCATCTGATGAAAAATCACCATTTGATATTGCACATGACTTTGATATGGCAGGAATCGCATACAAAGCAACATTAAAAATCGATTCAAAAGTGAAAGGTGATTATCAATCTATTATTAACATTGCAAAAACTATCGAACAACATGGTTTTGATTTGTCAATGGATATTAAACTTAAAATTGATGATACATCACCTATTAATGTAGATAAGGAATCTACATGGATGGGCGATGGTGCCACATATAAAGTAACACCAAAAGTTACAAGTGATAATATTAATGATTTAGAAGGTTTATATGATGATTTACAAAGTATTTCACCTATTATTAACGTAAAGCCTAAAAAACAAACAAGTGCAGAAGATTTTGCAACACAATTAAGAATTTATCCTGATAATACAGAAATTGTATTCACATTGAAAGAATCAGAAGATATTTAAATATAAGAAAGGAAAGCTAAAAGCTATAAACATATAGCAAGGTAAAATAAATGGATATTCGGAAAACAGATATTGTAGAACATGTTGCTATTATGAATGGAGTAACAAAAAAAGATGCAAATGCAATGGTAGAAAGTTTCATTGATTATATTACAACACAAGTAGCAAAAGGTAATAATGTAAAAATTCAAAATTTTGGTACATTTTATTCTAAATTGAGAGCAGAACGAGAAGTATTAAATCCTCAAACAAAAGAACGAATGACAGTAAAATCTCAATATGTACCAAAATTCAAAGCTGGAAAAGGTTTTAAAGATTTAGTCAAATAAGGAAAGAAGCGATAAATAAATGTTAAAATTTCTAGAAAATATGAAATCTTCATTGATGGATGATGAATCTGTTAAACATGAAGGTAATTTTTTCAAAATGTTAAAAGAATCACAAATTGATATTGTTTATGACAATGTGGTTTTAGATGAAAAAGTAACAAAAACAGTCGAACAAAAAGAACTCACAACAGATATTCATGAATTTTATGTGAGTTATAATCCAATTGAATTACAAAAAATTATTCAATCGACTGATAAATATAAATCATCAAATTATTCATATGACCAATTAAATATTATGTTTACAGGTCAAACATTATTGGTGGATAGTGATACAACAACACAAGTAGAATATGAAGTTCCAATCATTCAACATATTAATGATGAAGATATTAAGTTGTCATGCCCGATTCGTGTTGATATTACAAAAAATGGGTCATTAAACTTTAATTTAGACGTGAAAGAAATGTTGAATGTTATTGATTCTGATATTTTAAATAAAATTAATAAGTATATTAAACATATTGATACTTATTGGGGAGAAAATGATTCAATCTTTCAAAATATTGAATTAGTTAAACATTATAAACGAGATTTGATTTACACATATCCAAAAGATTTTAATATTGAAGATGTAACAATTGAGATTGATTCCTTATTAGATTTTAAAAATCAAACATTAATTAGTATGCCTGACTATGAAATCCAAGTGCCAAATAATAATTTTACAATTAAAGATATCACAATCCCAACAAATGTGATTGATGAACCTATTATTGTTGAATTAAAATTAAATCGAGATAATTTTAATAGTGAAATTGTATCGTTACTATCTGATGTACAGGATTTTACAGGTAAATTATCAGATGATGATATCGATAAATATTTGTTTAATCAGGTTATTAATAAAAAATATTAATCATAATATCTGATTGATTAAAGATTTAATAGTATGAATATTATCCCGTTTAATAAGAAAGGAATAACTATGTTATTAAGTTTTGAAGGTATTGATGGTAGCGGTAAAACAACTATTATTAATCATGTAGTTGAAAAATTGAAACAACAATCATTATCTGTAAAAGTATTACAAGAACCCGGAACATCAAAAATGGGACAACAAATTCGAAAATTATTAAAGACATCTATTCCGAGAACGTCATTGTCTGAATTATTGCTATATGAAGCAAGTCGAGCAGATATGGTTGAAACGGTATTAGTACCATCATTAAAGAAATATGATGTTGTAATTTTGGATAGATATATTGATTCAACTATTGCATATCAAGGATATGGGAATAAAAATGATATTGAATTAATAGATATGTTAAACAAAATAGCAACAAATGGTATTACACCAGATATTTCATTTTTTATTGATGTTAATGTTGACGAAGCAAAACAACGTAGATTGAACCGAAATGAATCTCATAATGATATGTTAGATACAAATGACCAATATGCTAACGATGTGTATAAAGGATATAAAAAATTAAATCATTTAGTATCAATCCAAAATGATAATTTATATACAGCGGTTCAAAATGTTTTAACAAGCATAGAAGAATATACAGCATTACAGAGTATATTAGAGAATATAGATGAAAGAACAGATAAATGAAATTCTTAACTAAATTTATTAGATATAATTGGAAATTTTTAAAATGGATTATATTATTTGTTATTGGATTTTTAACATTCGAATTTTTACTGATTATTTCATATAATTTATATATGTATGTCAACTTAAATTTATGTTTACAAATGTTTAATGTTATACTAGTAATAGCAACAATAAACAAGGATAAACCAAAAAGGAGAAATAAAAGACATGAATAAATTTGTAGTATTAAACACAAATTATGGTTATTATAATCAAGATGGTGGGTTTACAAGTTTTAATTTAGAAGATGCTGCATTATATACAGAAAAATCGATTAAAGAAAATCATATTAATACAAATAATCCAAATGAAAATATCATTATCGAATATACAAAAGATGATTTGTTTAAATTACCATTTACATTACCAGATGCAAAAGAAACAGATTTAAAAATTAAACCATCTAATAAATATGTCATAATGGATAAAAATTATGGATATTATGACCAAGAAGGTCAATTTAGTGGTTTTGATTTAGAATATGCAGGTTTATATGATGATAAATCCGCAAAAGAATATAATATTGATATTAATTCTGCTGATGTTATTACAACACCTATGTCAAAAAATCAGTTATCAAATATGCCATTTGTAATACAGGAAGCAAAAGTAAAGAAACAAAATTTATTATCGTTTGATGACTTACAATCAACAAATGTATCAAATAAGTCATTAGATGATATCTTTAAACTTTAATATTCATATTCGAAATAGTGTTATAAAACAGCTAACTATAGGGATTTACACTGAATATATTAAATGTTATGATAGTAATATCGAAAGATATTACTATTTTTTGTATGATAAAACTTATTATACAAAAATGAAAGGAAAAACATGAAAGATATATTTGACACGTCAAAAGGGACAACATATGATTTTATTTTACAGCGAAAAACAGGTAAAAATAAATCATTAAAAAAAGGTAATCAAGTTTTAAATTCTAATGATAGGATGCATCCCATTGTCAAAAATCAAATAACAGGATATTTAAGGCAATTAGCAAATGATGAAGTATTAAAACATACAAAAAAATCACCATATAATAAACATAATCCTTGTTATGTTATAGTAACGATTCATCCCCCAACAAAAAGAAGAATTGATGCACCAAATTTTTATCCTACAATTAAAGCATTAATTGATGGTATGACAGATGCTGGATTATGGATAGATGATAATAATCAAATAATTAAATTTATGACCTTTGTTTTAGGTGAAAAAACAGAGAATAAAAAATATAAATTTTCTATTTCAATATGTCCCTATAGCAAATAATATTGCATATTAAATACGAAAGAAGGGATTAATTGTATTATGAGTAAAGAAAGTTTAGCTTTTGATAATGAATTACGAAAACAATATCCTGTTATCGCAGGATGTGATGAAGTAGGTAGAGGTTGTTTAGCTGGACCTGTAATTACAGCTGTTGTTGTTTTACCTGAGAATATTGATTTAGCTTATGTACATGATAGTAAAAAGATTAAAAAATCGGAAATGAAATATTTTGCCGAAGATATTTTAAAGCATGCATTAGATGTACAAATTGGTGTTAGAACAGCAAAAGAAATTGATGAAACAAATATTTTACAAGCTGATAAAGATGCAATGACTGACAGTTTAAATAAATTAAGTATCAAACCCGATTTAATTATTATTGATGGAGATAAAAAGCAGTTATTAGACATCAAAACACCTCAAAAAACCATAATTAAAGGTGACGCAAAATCATTAACAATCGGGGCGGCATCAATTGTCGCAAAAAGCATTAGAGATGAATTAATGAAACATTATGCAACAATATATCCAGAATTTGGATTTGAAACAAATGCGGGATATGGAACAGTGAAGCATAAAAAAGCTTTACGTGAATATGGTATAACTCCGATTCATCGAAAAACATTTGCGCCGATTAAAAATCATGAAATTGAATATAAAACGTATGACACAAATCGCTAAATAATGAAAGGACGATTTAAATGTCAAAACAATATTATTGTATGGATGACTTTATTAATTTTGGATAGAGTAATGAAGACAAAAAGACATGGGATTCATTAAATTGTCCTGCTTGTATGACACCTGAAGATGAATGTGAGACTTTTTGTGTTAAACAAGATTTTGATAAATTATATAAAGAAAAATAAGAAAGGAGACGCTATTAAATAGCGTAGAATCAATGACAAAAGGTGTTTTAGTATTACCACCAAGAAAAACAGAATCATTATCTTTAATTGAAGAATTGGTGGGAAATTCAAAGATTGTATCAAATGTTAAAATACCAATCGCAAACGAACAAAAAATTATAAAAGTTCCAAATACTACAGATATAGAATCATTACATTTTCAATTTTTAAATGAAATGATACGTCAAGTAGATGAAATTATTATTGTATCACCAACAAAAATCCCTGTTTTGTTTGCTTTAGTAGCTAGTCAAGAAGTGAATATTCGAGTTATTGTTAAAGATAAAATAATTTCAACACGAGAATTACTAACTGCGATTGACCAAAGTGATAAAGTTTTATTAGAAGAACAATGGAATCGAATAACATCAAAAATTAAAAGTAAACAAATTACAACTCCTAAAGGTGCAACATTAAGACCATATCAACAACAAATGGTTAATTTTGCAATCAAAAATAAACGGGTAGGTTTATTTGTCGATATGGGATTAGGAAAGACATTAGCCACGTTAGCAACTATTGACAAATTAAACCAAGAAAATAAATTAGACATAACAAAACCTATTTTAGTCATTGCACCAATTACAGTGGCATTGGATACTTGGGCACGAGAAGCAGATAAATGGGGTTATGATATTGATGTTTTAATCAATGTTCAATTAACCCCGAAAAAGAAAAAAGAATTATTTGTGGACCTTTTAATGCCAAGAAAAAAACTAACCATATTAACAACCAATCCAGCACAAATGAAAAGTATGATAGAACATTATCATAAACACGGAATTTATAATCCTTTTCAATTTGTGGTAGTTGATGAGTTATCACAATTTAAATCAGCTCAAACAAAACGGTTTGAACAAGTACAACAATTAACAAAAAATGCTGAATACTTTTTAGGTTTAACAGGGACACCTGCTCCAAATAATTTATTAGATATTTGGAGTCAATTAATGGTGATTGATAGTAAGAAAGGTTCATTATTAGGCTATAATTTCTTCACATATCGGTCACGTTATTTTGAACCCGATGTTATTGGTAAAGATGGTACTGTTTATAAATGGAAATTACAACAAGGTGCAGAACAATCCATTTATGATAAAATGAAAAGCAATGTTATTTCATTAAAGAGTGAAGATTTATTAGAATTACCTGATATTGTATATGATAACCGATATGTAAAATTACCAAAGAAATCACAAAAGGTATATGACAAATTAAATAAAGAATTGAGACAAAAGTTACGAAATGAAGAAGATGCTATTTTAGAGACTGAAAATAATAATATTGAAATTGCTAATAGTGCTGTTCTAACAAATAAATTAACACAATTAACGAGTGGTGCTATTTATGACAATATTTTAGATGTAGATGACACAGAAGTAACACGTCATTACGATATTTTACATGATGAAAAAATGAAAGCATTAAAAGATATTGTCGAAACATCAACAAGTCCAATTTTAGTGTTCTTTTGGTATAAAAGTGAATTAGAACGAATGTCTAAATATATTGATTTTGAATATTTAGACCCTCACAGAAAAGATTTTACCGATATTGTTTCTAGATGGAATAATGGTGACATCCCTGTACTTGTAGCACATCCTGCATCTGCTGGGCACGGATTAAATTTACAAGAAGGTGGACACACTATTGTATGGATGACACCTATTAATAGTAATGAACAATATCGACAAGCTAATAAACGTATTTATCGTAGCGGTCAAAAACATACCGTAAGCATCATTCATTTACTTGTTGCTAATAGCATAGATGAAGTTGTAATGCAAAGATTAAATACAAAAGAAGAAGGTCAAGACCGGTTAATGACTGCTTTAAATATAACTTAAAAACTTGAAAATCTCTTAAACATTGTAATATTCGGTGTTTTTGGGGTTGAATTATTTTTAATAACGATGTATTATAAGAATAGTTAATAACTATTCTTATTTTTTTTTGACAAATACAAGAAAGGCAAGGCAACAATGAAACAACGAGGATTTGAATTATTAAGTACAGAAACAGATGAAACATTATTACCAAAACGAGAAACTGCGAAATCAGCAGGATATGATTTCAAAGTAAATGAAACGGTCACAATCAAACCCGAAGAAATTAAGTTAATTGGAACGGGGATTAAAGCATATATGCAAGATGATGAAGTTTTATATTTATATGACCGGTCATCAAACCCACGTAAAAAAGGTTTGGTATTAATCAATTCTGTAGGAGTTATTGATGCAGATTATTATAACAATGAAGGTAATGAAGGTCATATTATGGCACAAATGAAAAACATTACTGATAAACCTGTAACTATTAACTATGGTGAACGAATTATGCAAGGTGTATTTAGTAAATTTATGGTAGTAGATAATGATAATGCAACAGGTACACGTCAAGGCGGATTTGGTAGCACAAATAAATAATATTAAGGAGAAATAAACATGAGTGAAGTACAAACAAACCAAAAGATTTTAGATATTTTAGAAACAAGTAAATTAATTGCAGATAATGGAAAAGAAACACAAAAGCAATTAGATAAAGTTGATAAAAATATTAATAATACAGGTAAAACAGTTGTTGATTTACATGAAACAACAAAGCAAGTAAGTGAAAAAGTAAATCAACAAACAGAATTACTTGAAAAAGTAAATAAAAATCAAGAAGATGTACAAGATTCTAATGTCAAATTAACTGATGTTATCAATGAAACATTAAGTGTATTTAATGACAACAGTGAAACATTAAATACGGTAAATAAGAAATTAGACCAAAATAAACAATTACGAGAAACAAAGCACCAAGAATTATTATCTAAATTAGATACAAGTAATGGTGAATATGCTAATAATGTTGTCGAATTATTAGATAAGATGGATGAAACAAAAGAAAAGTTAGCATCCTTAAACGCAAAAGAAGATGTATCTAAATTATTTGCAAACGTTAATGAAGTCAAAGATGGAATTAGTAAATTAAAAGCAACAAATGAAGCTAATGAAAAAGTATTAACAGAACAATTAGCAAAAGTAACCGAACAATTTAATACAGTAATTGAAAAGATTCAAGAATCAACAAAACGATTAGACAATATGAGTGAAGCACATCAAACAGCAATCGCTCGTATGCATAATATTGAATTAATGATGGAAGCAATGAATGATTCGCAGGATAGCCCAGAAGAATAATGGGGGAATAAAAATGACAGAAAAAACAATTAATAATGTCGAACAAATTATTCAAGACACAGCAAAGTCTGAAATCAAAAAATTAAAACAAGTAAAATTCTTTGATAAAAAATTAGATGCCATTGGTGCAACCTTGGCAAATAATAACGATTTGTTACAAGAATTAACAAATACAGATAAATTATTATCTGATGATTTAACTAATGTAGCAATGAATCAACGCACAATTGTTGATGGCACAGAAACATTATTGACACATTGGGATAAAATGAGATTAGCTCAAGCAACAGAACAAAACACATTAAGTGCTGTTTATCAAGAGCTAAAAACATTAGTTGAACTGGAAGATAATTATGATTTAGATATTCATAAACAATTAGAAACAAATAAAGAAACCTATGATGACCAATTAGAATATTTCGAAGGTTCATTACAAGCATTACGAATGCAAATTGTGTCTATGGACGTAAAAAAAGATTTACATGACGTACAAGATACAATTGACACATTAAGAAATGAAATGGTTCAAACACAAATTCAACAAATGAATCATTTTACTGATATGACAAATAAAGTAAAAGCAATTACATCACTTGTTAAATTAATGACACAAACAGCAACAGCATATGAGCAAGCCGCTATCACATTAGAAGGTAAAATTGATAATATGAATAGTGCCATTAATAAAATCGATAATAGATTATCTATGTTAACACCAAAAGAGTTCAATCATGAACGAGAAGATATCTTAACCATGTTTGAAGCATTTGATGAATATAAAGTTGAAGACTATGATAATCCGGCTGAAGATAGTGAATCAGATGTTAAACAAGAGTATGAAGATATTCAACCATCAGATAATGTATCAAGTGACGTTAAAGATATTAAAACATCTGAAACAGAAATGCAAAAGGACTTAGACGAAACATCAAATAAGCCAGAAACAACAATCACATTACCTAAAGTAGATGAAGAGAAAACACCTACACGCCAAGAAACGCATAAAAAGAAATCGTTGTGGCATTTTTGGAAATAGATTAAATAAGAAAGGAATTTGTCATGGAAGGTTCAATGGAATCAACGATTGTGACATCTCTTGTTAAAACATTAAAAGTAATGCAACGTATGGAAGATAATCAAAAACTTTTAATGACAAACATTAATGATGTTAAAAATACACAATCCCACAGTCAGGACACTTTATCTAATTTAGACGATAAAATGTCAAATGTATTAACAAAACAAGATTTTGATGTAGTAGTAGAAGACATCAATAATATGAATAAAAAATTAAATGAATTAGATAATATCAAAGATTCATTAATTGATATTATGACTACAAATAATGAATCTATTAAAACATCGATTGATATGTCAACAGCAGATATTAAACATGATATTGCAGAAAGTAATAATAAAGAAATTATGCAAGTAATCGATTCATTAGTACAAGGATTATCTAATATGCATAAGAATATGATGCAATTAGCACAAAGAGTTGAAACATTATCTAAAAATGTTCAAACAGGAATTGAGAGTACAACTGATTTATCTAATACAATTATAGATAATAATGCACGAGTAAAATCAATGGATATGAGAATGGCTGCATTCATGGAAACAGAAATTGACAATCAAAAAACAGATAAAAGCTTAGAAGATGATATTGAGTTTTTAAAACAATTTAGTAAAGATAAATAAAGAAAGGAACGCTATTTACTTGCAAATATCATTAAATTGATATTTGTACATAGCAGGGTGGATATTATGGTGAAGAAAAATTTATCGTATCCCGCATCTTTATTATACCGTTTATTAAATGGATATGATAAATATATGAGATGGATTGATAGGAAACCAACACCATCTCAAAAAGCAGAAAATGAAAAAGCGATTATTAATTTTACTGAAAAACATATCGAAATGACTAATGTATTAAGTAATACAATTAAATATGTTTTAGTAGAAAAACATAATCATCAAGATTTATATGATATTTTAAAATATCGATATGAAGATAAAAAAACACTGAAAGAATTAAGTATTCAATATGGTAAAACAATTGAAGCTATCCGGCAAAAAGAATTAAAAGGTTTACGTATTTTAAATCAAGATTTAGTACGACAATTATTTATTCCTGTTATTTGGAATGACCCACGTAGTTATATGGTAGAAGATGATTGGATTCAAATTTATGAAACAAAGGAAAACTATTCTGAAATTTATCAAAACATGTTAAAATATGAATTAGATTATGTGTTACAATCTATTTTAAACGTTCAAAATAAAAAAGAATTCCTTGAAAAATGTGAAAATTATCTTGAACGACAAGAACAACAATATTATAAATGGGTTAAATAAATACAATTTCAAATAATCATTTTAATAAGAAGGTGACTAAATGACAGATACAATTATTGTATTATCTGACAGAGAACAAGTACGAGAACGTCCAGGTATGTTTATTGGAGATACTGATAAGTTGGGATTAGCAACAATCGTACGAGAAATTTTTGATAATGCAGTAGATGAATATCCAAATTACCCTGATAAAACTAAGCCAATTGATGTTATTTTACATTCGGATAATTCTGTTACTGTGCGAGATTATGGTAGAGGAATTTCACCGTATGAAAGTCAAAAGAATCCCGGAAAAATCGAAGAACGATTAGCATATACTGTTATTGGTGCTGGCGGTAAATTCACAGCCAATCGAGACAAGAACGGGAATCAATTTTCTGGTGGATTAAATGGTACCGGGTCAGCGGCAACTAATTTTATGTCAGAATATTTTGATGTGACTATTTGGAAAGATGGTTGCATTTTTCATGACCGATTTGAAGATGGTGGTAAACCTGTAATCAAATTAAAAAATGGAAAATTACCATCAGAACCACAAAAAGGTGAACATCAAACAGGGACACAAATAAGATTTAAGCCTGATAAGACAGTAATGAAAGTTACTAAAATTAATGCCAATCATCTAGAAAAATTATTTGAACAGACATGTTATTTAAATCCTGGAATGACAATTAGATTTAAAAATGAACGAGATGGTGATGAAGAATTCACCACATATTATTCAGAACATGGATTAATAGATTATATGCATGAGTTAACTGTAGAAGATGATGAGCAAGTACCATTGTTAATTAAACCTTTTGTTATTCATGGTAAAGCTGAAAGTGAAGATATGGGGATGCCTGTCTACATGGAAGCAAATGTTGCTGTTACTTTTTCAAAAGATGATACATTTGCATCTGAAACATTTACCAATGGTATTTATAATGTATCTGGTGGTACGCATTTAAAAGGATTTGAAGATGGATTACTTAAATTAATTAGACATTATTATAATGAGTTCAAGTCGGATTTAACATCTCAATATAAGCGTCAAATTGATTTGATTAATAAAGTTAATGGTACAAAAGATATTGGGACATTATTTAAGAAACGAGATTTGATGAAAAGAACATATGTCATTATTGATTTCAAGCATAGTAATCCAATTTTAAAACCACAAACGAAGGATGAATTAGCATCAAAAGATGCAAAAAAAGCAATGTCTGATATCTTTTATTCACAAGCAATGCGTTATTTGGACAAAAATATTCGAGCTGTACAAACGATTATTGGATATTTAATCAAAAGTTTATATGAAAAGGCTAAAGAAGATGACGCAAACGTCAAGTTAAGTAAAAAAGACGTTAAATTGGCAGTATCAACAAAATTAGCATCTGCTCGTAAAACCGGATATGGTAAGGGAGCAGAGTTGATTTTAGTAGAAGGGGATTCAGCTGCCGGGACAATTAAGGCTAATCGAGATTCTAATTTCCAAGCCATTTTACCATTACGTGGTAAAGTTTTAAATGTACAAAAATCAACACTATCAAAAGCATTAGCTAACAATGAAATTTCGACAATTTTTAGTGTGTTAGGTGCTGGATATGGTAAAAATTATGATGAAAAGAAATTACAATATGATAAAGTGATTATTTGTACTGACGCCGATACTGATGGTTCACATATTTCTGTTTTGTTGCAAACATTATTTATGAAATATATGCCTGAACTAGTATTAAATGGTCATGTATATCGGTTAAAAACACCATTATTTGTTAATACATTAAAGGGTAGAAATACAAAAGATGTATATACGTATAATGATGAAGAACAACAAGAATTTTTAAATAAGAATAGAAATAAGATTTCACATGTTAATCGAAATAAAGGATTAGGTGAATTATCTAAAGAACAAGTAATTGAAACAATCTTGACACCAAAGAAACGAAGATTAGATAAAATTGTAGTATCAGATGAAGATGCTGCAGATGAATTAATTGAACGTTTAATGGGTTCTAATGTACAAGGTAGAAAACGATTATTTGTTGAAGGTGAACAATAAACAGTACAAATCACTCATGATATTATAAACACGTAAATAAGGAGATAGTTATATGATTAAGGTATACACAAAGACAGTATGTCCACAATGTACACCAGTAAAAGCATATTTAAAAGCTCATAATATTGAGCATGAAATTATTAATATTGACAAAGATAAAGAAGCATATAATTATTTAAAAGAAAATAATTATACTACAACACCTGTGATGTTTTTATATGAAAATCAAAAACCTGTAGCTGTATCAACAGGTAGAAATGCATCTTTAGATATTATGAAATGGACAAAATAATCTTAATAAAAGGAGGTATATACTACTATTTATAGTAGTATATCGTAGTTTAACTTTTTATTTGACTATGATAAGAAATTATGACAAAAGAAGAACAAATTGATTTTTTATCACATTTTAAAAACGATTATTATGAATATGGGATGGATGTTATTAAAGACAGAGCATTACCTGATGTCCGAGATGGATTAAAACCTGTTCATCGTTCTATCATGTATGAAATGTTAAATTCTAAAATAACAAGTAAATCCCAAACTGTTAAAGTAGCAAGAATAACAGGTAATGTTATTGGTAAGTGGCATCCCCATGGTGATAAAGCGGTAGAAGATGCTTTAGCTGGATTGACTACTGATTGGAAAAATTCAATGCCTCCAATTGAAATAAAAGGTAATAATGGTTCTGTTTTTGGAGATACACATGCGGCTGGTCGATATATTGAAGCTCGATTAACACCAACAGGTGATGCATATGGTAGTAACCTAAAAAAAGGTATTGTTGAATATGAACCTAATTTTGATGATACTGAAGAAAAACCAGTTATTTTGCCAGCTCAATTACCATATTTATTAATTAATGGTACAGAAGGTATTGCTGTTGGTGTATCAAGTTCAATACCTACACATAATCCAAATGAAGTTGTTAATGCTTTTATTAGTTTTGTAAAAAATCAAAAACAATCAATTAAAGATTTAATGAAAATCATGCCAGGACCCGATTTTCCAACGGCTGGTGAAATCATTAACAAATCAGAATTACCAGAAATTTACGAAAAAGGTTTAGGTCGAATTAGAGTAAGAGGTAAAATCCGATATGACAAAAAAGACCATACCTTACATGTGTATGAAATACCATTTACCTCATCAGGTTCTATGGATAATTTAGTATCTGAAATTACTGTAGCCTCAATGGAAACAACAAATAGTAAGGGGCGTAAAATACCACCAAAGATTTTAGGTATTACTGATGTCAAAGACCATTCAGGTAAAGATGGTATTGATATTACTATTAAACTAAAAAGAGATATCAATCCTGATGCAATGATTAAAGAATTATTTGCTAAAACACGATTAGAAACCACATTAAAATATGATTTTTCTGCATTAAATGAAAAACGATTACGTAGATATGGATTAAAACAATATTTCAAAGAATATTTAACATTCCAACATGAAATATTAATTAATGAGTTTACAGTTCAAAAAGAAACAATGCAAAAACGCATTGAGATTATTAGTGGTTTATTAATTTTACAACAATTTATTGATGAAGTTATTGCATCTGCAAAAAATGCAAACGGTAAAACAGAATTAAATACTGTTTTACAAAAAGGTGTTATTTTGGAAGGTGTTCCCAAGAAATATCATAAACGAATTAAACAATTCAAATTTACGCCAGTTCAAGCTGAATATATTTCTAATTTACCAATTTATAAAATTAATAAATTAGATTATGCAAAACTTGTAGATGAAGGAAAACAAATCCAAAAAGATATGGAATATGCCGACTCTATTATTAATAATGTTACTAAACGTAAAAATTTAATCATCAAACGACATAAAGATGAATTAAAAAAATTAAAAGGTGATAAATTTAAACGAAAAACAAACATTATAGATGATGAAATAGCAAAACCATCAAAATTAGAAATTCCAGAATCACCATTATTTGTATCAATGGATAAATATCATTACATTCGAATCGAAGAAAAATCATTTACAAATGCAATTGAAACAACAAATAAATCTCGTTTAGGGTTTATTGACACAAACGGTATTTGCTGGAATTTACATCTTGAAAACGTAAAGGCAACAAAAAATAAAGGTGTATTATTAGATACTTTAATTTCGCCAAACAATGATATTGTAGGAATGACAACAAATATCAGTAAAGATGATTTACATTATGGATTATTTATCTTTAAAGATGGTAATGTTAAATTAACAGATATGCGTAAATATATGACAAAATCGAAAACAACAAAAGTGTCATCGGGTAAATCTAAACATGAATTAGTAAAATATGTAGATGTACCCATTAATGCTGTTGGTATAAAGATTAATGATGAAACATATAAATTAGATGAATTTAGTGTTAATAATCCAAATGGTCATGGTAAAAAAATGTTATCAAATACTGATGACGTTACAATTGATTTCGTTTGTGATGATACATTATTACCGAAAAAAGAATTGAATGGATATGTTCATTTTGATGGTAGTGATACTTTATATTTTGATTGGGATAATATTGATACTAACCAATATATGTTTAGTATTGAATATAAAAAATTATTAGAAACAAAAGTATTATTTGTTCATAAGGATGGAAGAGCAAAAATTGTGGATGGTACACAATTTAAAGTATCAACAAAAAGAAAAAGCATACAAGCTGATAAAAAAGGCGTAGAATCATTATATATTGGATATGTACCCGAAACATTAATTGGTAATTATACAGATGGAACACAAAAACGAATTGAAACATCATTATTATCACACCAAGGTAAAACAGGTAACGGTATTAGAGCCTTTTATAGTGATAAGCATACATTGAAAAATGTAGAAGATGGTATAAATTCTAAATTACCATGTGTATCATTAGCTACTCAACCAAAATAATTTAATTAAATCTATGCGTAAATTCCGTTACTTTAGTGATGGGATATAAGCATAATAATTATTTTGGCTGTGGGTTGTATTTTTGATTATTAAGATAATTTTTTACTATGTTTTTACTCATGTTACCAACTGAGCCTAAATAACTTGGTGACCACAAATGTCCTTTACGGGAAGGTAGTTGCCTTGTATGAATCGAGGTGAATTTCAATGAAATCGATGGCTAAATTTAGTTATCATTATGGGCTTAAAGTGCGAATTTATCCTTCTTCGAATCAACGTAAACTTATTAATCTTAATTCGGATATCGCTAGAACGGTTTACAATAAGTTGCTCGCTATTGATAAAGAATTATATCAACTTAAGCAAGTTAAATTACCACTTGATACGGTACTTCAACGGATAACGCAACTTAAACAACGTAAAAACCACAAGTATTTGGTTAATCATTATTCGTATATGCAAGATAATGGAATCGATAGCTTAGCAATTGCTAATGCCAAACAAAATTACCAAACTGCTTGGAAATTATTTAAACAAGTTCATACTGCTGGGACACCTAAGTTTCATAAGAAATCTTATAGTGAATCGTATCAAACTAACGCACAATATCGAAAAGATGCTGCGATGGATGTTTTTTCTTCTAGCGGAGTTAAGTTTCTTGATATGCAATATATCCAATTACCTAAGTTAGGTAAGATTCGTATCAAAGGTTCATCAAAAACAGCGCTTGGTGGTAGCTAAGTTACAAGCTAGAGTAAGACGAAGACGCAATGATTTTCTGCATAAGGTATCTACTGCACTTATCAATAGCCACGATTTGGTAGTAGCTGAAAATTTACGCAGTAAAAACATGATGAAAAATCATGCTTTAGCAATGTCGATTGCGGATATTGGATGGAGACTGTTTCTTAACATGTTAGAATATAAAGCACAATTATATGGACGTACATTTATAACCGTTAATCCTAAGAATACTACGCAAACATGTTTTGCTTGTGAATTTGTGATGGGTACGAATGGTACTAACAAATTGACACTTGCAGATAGAGAATGGACATGTCCAAATTGTGGTAAATTTCATATTCGTGATTGGAATGCAAGTAAAAATATTTTACGTAAAGGCTTGCAGCAAATAGCTTAAATCTTGTTCCTATGGCAACCTGGGAACGTAAAAGGGATTGGTAATTAGCGTGTAAGACGTAACTATCATTTGATAGGACGCTGTGATGTATCTATCCAAATTGTGGTCGATGCTTCGTTAGAAGCGTTTCTCACAAGCCACGTTCTTTAATGCGTGGTGGTTGACTTAAACATAGATTATTCTACAAATGAATAACTATAAATATAATGTTTATGCTTCAATAATTTAAACATAGATTATTCTATGTTTATCAGAATGTTTAATATTATTAAATGTTCTGATAAGAATAGAATGAAAGAAAGGATGAAGAACATGTCAGATTATGAATTGATTATACGAGGACAAGAAAAAGGTATTATCTTGACTAAAATAAATAATTTAAAATTATTACGAAATCGAATTAATCATTTTTATCGAGAACTGAATAGAAAATCTAATTTCGATAATGAATATAAAGATATTGTTGATTATTTAAATACTAATGAACAATATCAAGGAGGATTAACATATGAACATTTAGCTAATTTTGATAAGATATATGTAGAATATTTAAACACTAAGCATTAGAAAGGACGATATTTTTGAAAACTTTGCATGTTGGAGGGTTGAACCCATTCAATCGATATAAAACATTCTATGATGCTAATATGAGAGCAGAAGATGATGACACAATTGAATTACATAAAGATTGTGAAATCAGTGCGGTAATCAATAAAAATCTCATTATCAAAGGTAATAATCACACAATTACAGTACCAAAAGGTAAAACAGGATTTCATATTCAATCACCTGTAGAAATTCATGATGTAATTTTCAAAGTCGAAACACGAGCAAATGCTATTGTATCTGACCAAAATGTGACATTAGATAATGTTACAACAAATTTAGTTGGACCTGTTAGAAGTTTTTATCCGTTAGTTTTAATTAAACCTAGAATTATTTCAAATGAAATACGAACAACACCAAAAGTTATTATTAATAATTGCAAATTACAATTACTTGAAACATCTCAAAATACAAGTGCGGAAATTAATGATACCGAATTATTATCTTATTATAAAGGTAATATTATGTTATCAACTCGTGAAGATATGAGTACATTAAATGGAAATGTAACAATTAATGGTGGCAAATTAAAATCTGTTATTTTAAATGGGAATGTAACGGTAAATGATTCAGAAATTAATAAATATGTAGATGTTGATGGGACAGCAATTTTCAATAATTGTGTCATTAATAATGAACATGAAGAAGTAAAAAAGAATGCATATAAAAAAGAACCAACAAGTGGACCATTAAAAAATAAACTTGAGAATAAATATAGTTTAGCAATGAGAAATAATTCAAATGTCACGATTAATAACTATCAAGTGTTAAACGTAGAGGATGAATTTATTGGTTTTTATGGTGATAACACACAATGTTTACTTGAAAATTCTAACAATGATGAAAATAAAATCACACATCGAATGATTAATTCTACAATTTCATTTAAAGAATTTAACGATGAAAATTATTGGGACATGGATAATGTCAAGACAGCTTATGTGAGGTCAAAAGTAAATAGCAATAATAATCATATTACAGCAAAAGAAAAATTAGATAATTTAATAGGGCAAAATGCTGTAAAAGAAGAAATCAACAGTATCATGAATACAATTGAAATGAATACTGGTAATAACGATAAGAATTTTGATTTTTCATATAATATGATATTTGCTGGCGACCCAGGTACTGGCAAGACAACCATTGCTGAAATTGTAACGGAAGCCTTATTTGAAGTAGGTGCAATAAGAGAAAATAAATGTATCAAAGCCAAAAGTTCTGAAATTATTAAAGGTTTTGTAGGTCAAACAGGACAAAACATGGAAAAAATCATAAAGAGTGCATATGGTGGTGTATTGTTCTTAGATGAAGCTTATGAATTAACTGTAAAAGAAGGCGAAAATAGTTTTAATAGTGATGCATTAACACCTTTAGTTGATGCTATGGAAAATCATCGTTCAGATTTAGTTGTTATTGCTGCTGGATATACAAAAGAAATGAAAGAGTTTTTAGCATCTAATATTGGTTTAGCACGAAGATTTCAATGGATTCAATTTGAAGATTATACTAATGATGAATTATCTAAAATTTTTGAAATCATTAGAAAATCATACAATGATAAATATGAAAATGAAGCATTGGCTAATTTAATATCACCATTGTTCAAGAAATTAACAGAAACCCATTTAAGCATTCCTGATGCAAATGGACGAGTGACAAATGGTGGTAATGGTGGTTTAGTTCGTAATGTATATCAACAAATTGTTCAAGCTAGAAATAATAGAGTTGTTGCTACAGGAACAACTAATGCTTTAACGCAAAACGATATTTTAATCGGATTTAAAAAAGAAATCAATAAAGCATTAAATCAAAAATTATAATCAAATATGACAGATATTATTCTGTCATATTATACATAATTCGTATTATAATATAATACTATCAATAAATGAGTTATATTAACGAAAATATTATAAAAGCATTACATACGTAATGCTTATTTGGGAAATGTGACTACGTCCCAAATTCCCAAACCCTAATTTAATTAATGATTCAGAAACATATTACACAATAGAGGATAAAATTATGAAAGATACATTATTAGAGCAATTTTTAGGTAGTAAAAATTATAAATTAACAGATTCGCCTATGTATAATGAATTAATTAATAATATAGAAAGAGATGAAAATATGAATTTATATGACAAAGTAAAAGAAAGAACTTTATTATCTACAGGGATGACAGAAGAAGAATTACAAGCTATTCAAAATGAAAATGAATCAGTATTACACAATCCATTTTTATACGATGGAATGGAACAATTAGTTGATAAATTACATGAATTCAAATTAAAACAAGCAAAAACAAATGAATTGTTAATTATCGATACTGATTATGATACTGATGGTATAATGTCAGCATCAGTCTTAAGTGCCGCATTAGATGTGTTTAATATTAATTATCGAGTATATATTCCATCGATGACTGACGGATACGGATTAAATCCAAAAGCTGTAAGAGAAATGATATCAACATATAAAAAAGTAGGTATGATTTTAACTGCAGATAATGGAACAAATGCAATTCAAGGTGTAGCGGAAGCAAATATTTACGGTATTCCTGTTTTAGTAACCGACCATCATTTAGGTGGAAATAAATATTCAGACGCTGAAGTCATTGTTAATCCAAATAAACAAATTAATGGTGAACCCGAACCATATCCATTTAAAGGTAATGCGGGGGCAACAGTTGCATGGAAAGCAATGATGGCATATGCTATGAAATATGAAAAAGATAAATTACCATTGATTTTTGATTTAATTGTATTTGCAGGTATTGCTAACGTATCTGACATGATGCCTATTATTGATGAAAATCATTACATGGTTAAAGAAGCAGTAAGAGAATTACGACAATATTTTGAAATCATGAAAACATCATCAATGCCGTATATCGATGTTAAAAATACTAAATATTTACATTATAATACAGCATTTCATGGTTTATATCATTTAATAACAAAATTACAACAATATAAAGATGATAAAAGAATTGCTAAAAATAAGAAACCAATTTCTCTACCAACAGACGAAGAATTAATTAGTTGGTATTTATCACCATTATTAAATGCCCCAAGACGAGTACATGCAACATCCCGAGAATCAATGTTATCATTATTATCTACATCTCTCAAGCAACAAGCAACAAATATTGATACGTTACTAATTATGAATGAAGAAAAATCAAAATTACGGGATGAGATTTTAGATGAAATTAAAACATCTGATTTGAATGAAAATAGTAATGTATTATTTGTAAATACACAACATGGTATTTCAGGTCTTATTGCAAGTAATTTAGCCAACAAAACTAATAAAGCTACAATTGTATTCGCCTTACCAACAAAAACCGATGAAAAAGTTTATAGAAATAAAACATATAATCGTGTTATTGCAGGTTCAGCACGTAGTAATGATTTACAACCATTAGATGTTATTATGAATAAGATTAATGAATTACAACCGGGAATCATTGTAAGTGGTGGTGGACATGCTAATGCTGCAGGATATAGCATCCAAGCTAATAGATTAGAAGAATTTAAATTTTTGTTTGATAAAGTATCACATGATGTAGAACAAGAAATGATTGCTCTTTATAATGAATTAGCTGAAAATGGAGAAGTTGCACCACAAAACATTATTAAATTAGGAATTCAATATGAAGAAGATAATTATCAATATGGATTTTATGATATTTCAAAAGGATTAAATTCCGAATTAAGAAAAGTATATCGTTTCCAAGAAGACTTAAAACCCTTCGGAAAAGACTTTAATGCTCAAACTAAATTTATTTTTGATATTCGACCAATTGATTTGTTACAAGACAAATACAATTTAAATTTAGATTTTTGGAAGACATTTAAATTTACGTATGATGGTGTTGAATTTTTAACATTTAATATTCAATTGGCAGAAAAAGTAAAAGAACAAATTGAAAAGAATAATAATACACCAATTACAGTAAAAGCCAATTTAAAAATGAATGAATTTCGTGGAAATGTGACACCTCAATTACAGTTGGATTTGTTATAATTATATTTAAATACTAATATAAGTAAAAGAAAGGAATTTAAAATGCAAATCATTAAAGAAATCGGACGATTACATGAAAAACGTTATTATAATTGGTATGTATATAGCAAACAAAAATATGAATCATTAATTAAGAAATGGAATTCTCAGTTTCAAAATTCAAATATTAGTATATTAGAGCATGGTAAATTCTATGAAACATCAAATAGTTATATTCTGTTAGAAGTAGAAGATAATTATGCATTAATGGATGGGATTGATATGTTAACTTTTATTAAGGAAAATGATAATGAAGCAATGTATTTTACTAAACATGGAGATGAATTTATACCTAACCAAAACAAACAATATTTATTGGGATTTGATGAGTATGAAAAGAACGCTATTGTGTTTGCATATAAAGAAGATGATAAATTAGTATTCATAAAGTAAGTTGATAAAATAATATTTAAGGTGGGTGCTTAAATTTGATATCATATACAGGAAAAATCTATTATATAGAAAGTTCAATATTACAATTTCAAAATGAAACAATAACAAGCGTAGACATGTCTGATATTGACAATAAATGTTTAATTAGTTTGATTCAAGACCGAGATGAAAATGAATATTATATTTATATTTTAAAATATAAAACTGACCCTTATAAAAATATGATAATTGCATATAATGAAGAACGAAAAGAACATTATCAATTAAATATGGATGATTTTTATAAATTATTACTAGAATCTCATATGAAATTTACAATGGGTGATTTTTTAACTAACGATAAATACGAAATGGATATAACTAAATATCTGAATAATTATTATTTAAAATTATATAAACAAAACAATTCAATTTATGAAAGGAAACGTAATGGATAAAAGTCAAATTACCCCCACAGAAGAACAAAGAACCTTTATTGAATATGCAAAGAAAGGACATAATGTATTAGTAGATGCGTGTATTGGTAGTGGGAAAACAACCGCAATTAATAAATTATGTATATCATTACCTTTCACTAAAAGTATTTTATATTTAACATATAATAGATTGTTAAAATTAGATGCTCAATCAGAAATTAAAAAGCCAAATGTTACAGTTCAAAATTATCATGGATTTGCATGGAGAATTTTAAATGATGCGGGTGTCAATGTTGGAGTATCTGACATGATACAAAACTTTATTCATAATGACTATGTAATTCCTAAATATGATATTTTAATGATTGACGAATATCAAGATATTGATTTAGAAATATCTGAAATGTTACAAAAAATCAAAGATAATAATCCGAATATGCAAATTATTGCTGTTGGTGATATGGCACAAAAAATTTATGATAAAACAAGTTTAGATGTTAAAACATTTATTGATGATTTTTTAGATGATTATAAAAAAGTTGAATTCACAAAATGTTTCCGATTATCTGAAGAACACGCAAGTATGTTAGGAAGAGTTTGGAATAAAAGAATCATTGGTGTAAATCCCGATTGTAGAATTAGAACAATGTATAAGGATGAAATTGTTAATTATTTAGGAAGACAAGACCCAAAAGATGTTTTGTGTTTGGGAGCAAGAAGAGGTGATATGTCAGACACCTTAAATTCCTTAGAATACAGATATTCAACCCAATATAATAAATATACGGTATATGCAAGTATTTCAAATCGAGACAGAGGAAATGTAACACCAACATCCAATAATGCTATTTTTACAACTTTTGATAGTAGTAAAGGGTTAGAACGAAAAATTTGTGTTGTTTTTGATTTTACTGATTCTTATTGGAAAGTACGATTAGAAAAACCGATGCAAAAATATGAAATATTAAGAAATATTTTTTGTGTTGCCGCATCCCGTGGTAAAAATGAAATTATTTTTGTTCAAGGTAACAATAATTTATTGACAGAAGAAGATTTATATCCACCAGAAATGATTAACACAAAAATAGATAAAAATATGTTAATTACAGGATTATTTGATTTTAAATATAAAGAAGATGTCGAAGATTGTTATCATGTTTTAGACATCAAAGAATTAAAAACAAATAAAGAAGAAATTATTATTCCAGACAAAGATGGATTAATTGATTTGACACCATGTATTAATAAATTTATGTTATGTCATTATTTTGATGATTATGATATTTTATCAGATATCCGATTAGCATGTAACCAATATAAAATTAATACACCTATGGGTTGGTTAACACATCAAAATTTGAATAAATTAGTGTTATATTATACACGAATCGTAACAAATCAAGAACGTTATACAGAACAAGTATCACCAAAATTTATATCGGAAAAGAGTATTGAATCCATTGAAAACCGAATTAAAACAAAATTGAAATCTGATAGCTTAGTACAAGAATTAAGCACGATTCAATTTAGATGGAAAGATGATTTATTATTAACTGCATATGGAACATGTGATGTAATGGTAGGAGATACAATATATCAATTATATTATAAAAGTAATATTACACATGAAGATATGTTAGAAAGTGCATGTTATTTATATGGAAATCCAAAAGCTAAAAAGTGTATTGCATGGAATTTAAGAGATAATAAAATGTATGATATTAACATCAAAAATGATAGTGAATTTAAAAATTTAGTATTAAAAACAGCAACCAAACATAAATATAAACGAACAGATGTTGAATGATAAAACATTTAATTTTAAACAAAAAATAAACCTCATGTTAAATAGCATGAGGTTTTAATATTTAGAATTGATTTATTGGTTGATTTTCTTGCAAATCATCCATTGACAAATTTAAATCATCAGAATTTTCTTGGATATTTTTTATTTTTTTAGCTTGTTCTTTTTTAGATTCTGCATATTCTTGTACCCAGCCAAGTTTATTTGCACGAGTACCATCTAATTTATAAGGATTAGGTGCACTTGCTTTATCAAGAGGGAAAAGTTTATCTGGCGTGCCAAAGTGAATCTTCATATCATCAACTGTTATTTGATGACGAGCAACAGCAATTAAAGCATCATCAATACCTTTTTGTGCAGGGTCCCAACTCATAACTTTAACAGGAGAATGTTGTGATAATTCTTCATACGCAGAATGAATACCTTTTGCAACAGAAAGATTTTCACGACCATCAGCATCCATTGCAATATAAGTGCCAATTACGTTTTTTTCTGTATAGATACGGTCAACAGATTTAACGAATGCAGATGCTACACCGGGAACTTGAGCAACAATAATACCTCTATCACCAGCAATCAAATCAGCAACCGATTTACCATTCTCATCTTTTTGTGTTAAATAATTAGCTGTAATAACACCCTTCAAGGCACCTTCTGCAACAAGAACAACATATTCATCTGAACCTTTAATTGGTTCTTTAGCTGTCATAAAACCTGCAATCGAAGGGCTAATACGATTATTTTCCGGATTATTAGTATCATTAATTTTATTTGACCCAATCATGGTACCTTTTGACATCCAAATATATTTTGAATTAGCCATAGGTTTAATATTATCAATTAATTCTGGTATTTCATATCCACGATTAATTAATAACGGTTTAATATCTTGTTTCAAATTAACATCAAACGTACCTTTATCATCAATCATAGTAACACCATCATTATCAGCAGATTCAACTGTTAAATGTGAAGGTTTACCATCCATGAGAAATTTATATTCACCTAATTTGCCTTGATGTTTATCATAATATTCAGATTTTTGAATAGAGACACCATCTTTTGCACGAGCTTTTAATACAATATTGATAGGAGAAATATCAGTAGCTATTTGATATTTTGCAGAATCACCTTTAGGATTACGCATAGGAATCATAGCTCCTTGTAATCCGATAGTTTGTAACATTAAAGGTTTAGATGGAACTTGTTTATCACCAACAAACAAACTAAAATCATTAAATGACGATGCTTTTACGCTTGGCATACCAATCATGTCATCTTGCATTAATTCAGGAACAATAATATGATTTGATTTCCATGAAAAGAATCCATCTAATTGGTCTTTCGATAATCCTCGATTTGGTGCTGTTAACATTTTTGTATGATTAGTTGATTCATAAGGCTGACCAGAAGTTAAAGGCATTTGATAACTAAAACGCTTAAGAATATTTGCTTGATGATGTTGCCAATCATAATCATCAGGATATTGATTACGCTTATTTAAAACTACATCATCTGAAGGGGCATAATTTTTAGATGCTTTTTTTTCATCAAATGTTGGATTTAAAAAATACATTTGATTATTATATCTATTAAAAACACGAAGACCTTGATTAGATGCTTCCTTAAGAAAATAATTAGTTTTTATATCTAATGATTTAAACACTTTTTCATTATCTAAATCTTCTTTTGATATATCTCTATATGAAACAACAGCATAATCATAATTAGGGTCATGAATTAATTTATTAGTAGCATTTTTAAATTGATTCCATTGTGTAAATGCAGGAACGGTTAATGTATTATTATCAAATGTTAATTCTCCATTACCTTGTTGGAATTTAATAATTAATGGATTTTTGAGTTGCATAATAAAACTCCTTTCTAATTAATTCTATTGTTACTATAACATTCTGAACAATCATCAACAATAATTATGTCCGACATTAGAGTATTTTAACGATAATATATTTATAATAACATTGTAAAAATTAACCATATTTGTTAAACTTGAAAACAGAAAGACGAAGATACAAATTATGTAATAAGTAATAAGAATATATAATTGACATCAAAATTAAACGTTAGAAAGGAAAAAACGAATGGAATTATCAGACAAAACCAAAGACGCATTAAAGAAATTAAATTATACAGTAACAGAAATTACAAGTGGTGAATTACACGATATGGCACCCTCATTAGGATATGAAAGTATGGGATACGGAATGACATATAAAGATGGGACAACAGGTCTTTTAATTCGTTTCCCAGAACCACGAAATAAGTATAATAATGGGGTTTATATGCTACACAAATTAGAAAAGGGTGAAATTGTCTTAGAAGTCATTGAACCTAACACAAAAGATAAAGGTAATATGATTATGCATTTAGTAGATGACATCAGTAATCATATCGATGGGATGGACATGTTTGATATGCAAGTATTTGATTATACAGAAATGTATGGGTATGTGATTGCAAATACTGTAATTAAACCATTAGCTAAAACATTATTCCCTAATGATAAGGTCAAACAAGAACATTTTACCATGTTATATCTACCTCGATTTTTAGCAAATGTAGCATATCAATATACAGGAAGCGATAATATTTACGAAGAAGGTGTAAATAGTGAGCCATATGTGTTAAAAATGATGATTGACCAAGAAACTGATAAATCTAAAGATGATAAAACAGATAATTCTAAAAATAAATAAATTAAGAAAGGGAGAACTATATAATTTGTATTAAATGTGGTTAATGACATATTATATAGAAAATAGGTTCTAACAATGAAATTATATAAAGAACCTACCATCGTAGCAATATCCGGTATATTAGCCGTATTATTCACAATAATAGCTATCATATATCAACCTGATACTAGTGCTACTGTTGATGGTATAACACCAAGACCTGTACAAATAGGTAATAAAAAAATTAATCGAAATGAAAATGTAGAAACAATTCAACAAAAACCTGCATTTACCGAAAAAGGTATTCGTAAAATCATTGAAGAAAATCAAAAACCAGATAATAAAACAAAATTACAATAAAGAAAGGATAAATAAATGACTAAATTAAAAACATTTTTATCAAAAGTACCAACAATGAAAGATTTATATGAAAAATATGGATATACAAAATCATTAATTTTATTGTTATCCTTTGTTGTGGTAGTCTTATTATTACCATATATTTTAGGATTCAATTTTATTAGTGGATTAATTGCATCTTTGTTAAGTTATGTATTATATGTATTTTTAGCATTATGGTTGATTCGAGAAACAAAGAACAATAAAGATTCAAAATATAAAACAGTATGGTACATTGCATTTACTATTGGTATTATGATTGAATTGATGAGTGCAATTAATCTTATTTTTGCACCATCATTTATTAATCAAGTACCTACAAGCAGAGAATATCAAACTACAACAACATATGTAACATATTCGCCAGATTGTGAATATTGTGAAAAATCACAAAAAGAAACACAAAGAGCCGTTGCTGTATATAATGCAACACATTGGAACAAAGTATATCTTGTTAACATTGATAAAGATACAAAATTAACAAAAGAGTTACGTAAAAAATTAGAATATAAAGGAACCATTATTAAAAATAATAGTAAAGTTGTTTACACAAAAGGAAATAATAATGGACCAATCAAAGTTTCTTCTTCTGAAATTTATGAACATATTAAAAATGTCAATTAAATTATATGTTAAATTTTAGAAAGGAATAAATATCGAATGAAATGCTAGAAGTATATACAGATGGAAGTTCAAGACATGATGGTAAAAAATGGATAGGTGCATATGCATATGCAATATATAAAGATGATAAAGCAATCTATCAAAGCAGTAAAAATTTAATAGGTGGCACAGTTAATATGTGTGAATTGATAGCTGTTGCAAATGCTATTCATACATCATTAACATTATATCCTAACGAAAGCATATTAATTAAAAGTGATAGTAAATATGTATTAAATGGAATATTATCACCGCTATCAATGAAAACAAATAAAAATGGATGGAAATTAATTCATCAATTAATCCAAAATCAAGATGTTAAATTTGATAAAGTAAAAGCACATGAGGATAATATTTATAATAATCATGTGGATAAATTAGCAAAAGAAAAATTACGAGAATATTTTAAAAGAAGGGATAATGTATAATGAGAACATTTAAAGAGTATAAAAAAATTTATGAAACCGGTAAATATCAAAAAATAAAAAACAAAGTTGATGAATATCTTGATGCAGAAATTGAAAATCAACTATCACAAGGTACAAAAACAGTTATTATTCCTTTAGGTAATATTGCAACTCATATTAACATTGATAATAAAATACAAATACTTCATATAATCGATGACGTATTAGACCATACAGATATTCCTTATTATATCATGAATGCTTCTGTTGTCATGGATGATTCTGTTATTATCGAAATTGAAAATGATAACGATGAAAACGAATTAACACATTTAAATAAAACCCATGAAGAAACAAAACTTGAGCCATGGAAACAAATTGTACAACAATTTGATAGTTCAATTAAAAATTAACATTTATTATAACTAAAATGGTTATTTAAGAAATGAGGTGACTAATATAGATACCGAATTGTTAATTCAAAAGGAAATCAATAAATATACAGATTATAGAAAAGAAATCTTAGAGATTTTTTGGGATATGTATGAAATTGATAACTGGTTAGAGATTACTATCGAAGTAGAAGATAAATCATCAGATGAAGCCTTAAAACGTACTATTAATGGTAAAAATGCTATTAGATGGTATTTGAATATGATTCTTGAAGAAGTATATGACCAATTAAGAGTTAAATATCCAAGTGATTCATATGAAGAATCATGGGAATTATGTAAAAAAGATATTGAAAATAATTGATTATGCATCAGAAAAGGATTGTACAATGGTAACATATAAAGAATTATTAGCATTACGAAAATGTAAAAATTTAAACAGATTTGCATATCAAAGAATTGAGGATTATGTTGATAATTTAATTTGGAAACATAAAAATAATGTAGAAATTCAAATTAATTATGAAGATATCCAAGAAATGTTAAAATCAACAACAATTTCGCTCGGTATAGATGAAATCTACGAATACCTAAAAATTTATGCTATTAACAGTGAATTTGAATTTGTTTTTACAGAATCGTATGTAGTATTATCATTAACTTATACACTTTAAATATAAAGACTGATATTTCAGTCTTATACATATCACATATTAATAAGTAAGGAAGTGAAACAATGTTAAAACCAACACATAAAGCTTTTGCGACAACATTTACAACTGGAATATTAATATTAAATGACAAACTGCAATTATATGAAATTAAACCATATGAACAAGTATTAATTATAGGAATTGCATGGTTAACCGCAAGTTTACCTGATATAGACACAAAAAATTTCATACCATTAAAACATAGAGGTATAACACATACTATCTGGATAATTCTATTATTATTGTTTTCCTGTTATTATTATCCACACTTTATAACATTTGGGATATTAAGCGGTTATACAAGTCATTTAATAGGTGATGCGTATAGTAAAGCAGGAATCGCATGGTTTTATCCATTACAACAATATAAAAGATATTCATCAGGAGCAATGATAGTAAAAAATAGATGTATATTATTTCCACCACTTTATAAAGTAGGAAAACAAATCGGACCACTTAAAGCATCCTATTATTGGTATTTTATAACCGTACTATTATGGATGATACATTATGTAGGAAAACTTTAAACGAAAGGATAATAATATGAAAACACCATTAACATTACAAATTGAATATGATTTAATGAATAGAACCAAGTCAACAATTGGACTATATGGAGCATTTGAAGTTACAATCGGACATGTTGGAAGAAAAAAAGGATATGAAAGAGTTGATTATTTAGAATTAAACACAAAAGGTGAATTTACGTGTTATGAAATTAAAGTATCATTATCTGATTACTTAAGTAAAAACAAACTATCATATGTAGGTAATAAAAACTATTTAGTTGCACCAAAAGACTTAGCATATCAAATTAAAAACGAATATAACACGCATAGTCATGGGATTATTGCATATGATGAAAAGATGCCATCAAATCAAAGATTTGAAATTATTAAACGAGCAAGTAGCCATACTATTGGATTAGGTGAAAAAATTGAATTATTAGAAAGTTTTGCAAAATCTGCATCTCGAGATGTTATGAAAAATATTCAATAATATAATAAGAAAGAGAGAAAGATATGTACCAAATTAAAGATAAACATTTTACAAGTAATTTATATGAAACTAAATTAGAAGCAATTTATGAATGGAAAGAATATTTATTTAATAATAAGGAAAAATATAAAGTAAACGATTTAACTAATTTATATTTTAATAATAAATTAGTATATCAATGGAAAATTGTTGAAGGACAAGATGAAAAATACTTAAATCTAATGCATGACAATGGATATTCCGGTTATTTAGAAATTATTCCAAATTGGGATTAACACTCTAAACATTCATGAATTATTAAAATCTATGTTTTTTCAGCACAAGCAATAAAATTAAGAAAGGAAATTATATAATTCTTTTGATTACATTTTATAGCAATAAAATATTTTCACTTGATTATATTTATAAGTAAACAATATGAAAATATCAACAAATGAAATTTCAACAAAACCACCAAAACGATGGTGGAAATGGACTAAAAGATTTTTATTGTTATGTTTTTTAGGTATTACAATGATAGTTGCATCTATTGTATTTTATGTTTTTATTAATTTACGTAATTTACCAGAAGTAAATAGTGAAAGATTAAAAACGTATGAACCTACAAAAATATTAGATTCAAAAGGAAATATTATATATCAAACGACAAGTAAGCATGTTGGGATTATGACATATGATGAAATCCCCGATTTATATAAAAAATCACTAATTGCCGTTGAAGATGAAAATTTTTGGGAAAATAAAGGATATTCAACAGCAGGTGTCATCAACATGGTAACATCTGTATTATTAAATAAGATAAATCCAAATATTACGGTACGGGGTGGCTCAACTTTAGACCAACAATTAATCAAAAATGCATATTTTAATGGTGGTCGAAATGTTAAAACAACAACACGGAAAATACAAGAAATCTATTTAGCACAGCAATTAGACCATAATTTTTCTAAACAAGAAATTTTAACATTTTATGTTAACCATTTAGAATATGCAGAAGGCGACACAGGTGTTAAATCTGTAATGATGACATTATTTGGTAAAACACCTAAAGATTATAAAGATAAAACAACAGAAAATATAGCAGAAACAGCGTATCTAGTTGGGTTAGGTCAAAATCCAACAATTTATAATTTATATGTAAACCCAAAAGCTGGCAATGCAAGAAAAAATACAGTTTTATCTGTTATGAAAGAAAAAGGATATATAACCAAATCAGAATATCAAAAAGCCAAAGCATATGATATTACTAACGGCTTAAAACCAAGATATTGGGAAGCAGAAAAACAAAATGCTCAAAATTTAAAATATAAAACTTATACAGACCAAGTATTAAACAATATCAAATCAATGGGTTATAACACAGAAGATGTATCTTTACAAGTACACACATTTTTAAATCCCGATATTTTTGATAATATTACTAATACTGTTAGACAAGATAAATATTATCAAGATGGGAGTAATAGAGATAATCCTGTACAAATTGGCGTAACTGTAATGAATAAGGATGGAATTGTAGAAGGAATGGTCGGGTCAAGAATTGAAGGAGATGAAAATAACAGAGCAATACAACGAACACGTAGTTCTGGCTCTTCATTAAAAGCATTTACCACATATGGACCATTATTACAATATTTAGGTAATTCATATACAACTCAATCTCAATTTGACTCATCAGCGTATCTTTATCCCGGAACAAACACATATATGAACAACTGGGGTAAAGAAACATATGGTATGGTAGATATGCAAAAAGCGATGCGATTATCATTAAACACTGTAACAGGTCGTATAGATGATAACATTTTAGGTTCGAACAGAATGAAATCATTCTTACATTCTGTAAATCTTGATGTTAAAGATGTTTATTCATCTGTTGACGGTATTGGTATTAATATTTCATCTTTAGATGCAGCTGCGGCATATAACGCCTTAAATAATGGTGGTATTTATATTAAACCTCGGTTTATAAACTATATTGAATTTTCTGATGGTTCAAAAAAGACAATACCAGAAGAAAAATATCGTGCAATGAACAGTTCAACCGCATTTGTATTATTACAAATGATGCGAGGTGTAGTTCAAGACGGATATACAGCTAAAGATGCAAAAATTGACCAATATCAAGGTTATGCCGCTAAAACAGGTACTGTAGGATTACATGATGGTTCAAGTTCTCCTAATGTATATGGTGATGGGGGAACAGATGCATGGTTTGATTCAGTAACTAATAATGGATATTCAATTGCTATATGGACAGGATATGACACGCCAAACACAAGTCCTCAAATTGCTGATGATTTTAAAGGAATTCAATATATGGGTAAAGATTTACAATTAATGTTGAATGGTAATAAATCAATTTCTAATTGGACACAACCAGAAGGTGTACGACATTTAAACGGTAATAATTTAAATGCTAATTATGCTGTTACTGATAGTAAAGATATCAACAATAACGATATCACAACAGTTCAAGACTTAACAGATAATTATTTCAATTTAAAATCTGTAACAAAAGCAGAACCAGAAAAGAAAATTAATGATTGGACAAAGAAATTAGCATCCGAATATAAAAAATTTTATGATATTTGGAAAAATGATAATTCAGTTTTGAGCAATAAAAACATTTTAAATCACGATGTTTATGATTCATTGAAAGGAAGTGAATAATATGACGGAAAATTTTTCACGTATCCAAAAAAAGAAGATTGATAAACAAATTAAATCTGTAAAAAGAGACAGAAAATTTTCCAGATTTGCATTATTCACATCAATCACTTTTATTGTGTCATCTATCGTAATAGGGTTTATTATTTATACACGGTATAATCAAACTGTCAAATGGAGAGATGTTGATTTAACAGGTAAAGAAGCTGATGTACCACCAGAATTTGCAAAAAATACGTATTCTTTTGATATGATATCTGATATAAATCAATTATCAAATGTAACCAAATTATTAAAAGAGGTTGAAAGTCATAATGGATTAACATCAGAAAATATCCAAAAAGCACGAAGCACATTAAAACAAAGCGAATCAATATTAAAAGAATATAAAATCACAGGCGGTGAATCATATCAAAATCAAGAAAATTTAAAATTATATATAGATGTATATGATATTGAACAATCTGCATATAATAAACCAGATGCAAAAAAATTATCAGATATCATCAATAGAGTTCATCAACGAAATTTAACAAAAGAAACTACTGTTGATACTGAACTGCTAAAACGTTTAAATGTTATAGCACATGATTACAACAAATTAAATGAATATGTGAATAAATATATTCCTGAAATTGGAACAATAAATAATAATATTGTTACAGTAAAAACATCAATGAATCAAAAATTAACAACAGAAATGTTAAATGAGTTAGAGCATAACAATTTAACTAAATTTCCGAATATCAAAAAATTACAAACATTATTAGCCAGTGCATCATGGTCTAATGTTATCCGTAACAATAATCGATTAAAAGAAAAAGATTCATGGGATAATACGATTAAAATTTTTGATACATTGTCTAAAGGTGAATATATTGCTGTATCCGACATTAAAACATTAAATGATGCTCGACATGAAGGTTTTAGTATTAAAGGGTTAGTTGCAAGAACAGGATATAACATTTTACAAGATAGTCCTGTAAGTTATATCATGGTAGATGGGAATAAAGTAACAGAGGGGCAATATATTTATAAATTAGCACACGTAACAGTTTATATTGACCCAACATATGAAAAAGACCCTAATTATAAAGAGCCTGAATCTAGTTCAAGTAAGGAAACATCAAGCTCCAGTTCTAGTTCGAAAGCTGAATCATATTCAAGCGAATCATCTAGTTCATCGAGCGAAAGTTCATCAAGTTCCACATCGAGTTCTAGTTCAAGTTTGCAATCAACAGTATCAAGTTCGAGTTCAAGCTTACAATCAACAACTGAAAGTAGCAGAACTACAAGAACAATTCAACGATAATTTAAAGAAAGCAGAATGATAAATGATATTACTATTATTTGCTATCGGGATAGCATTAAGTGGATTGATTTTTTGGATAGCTAAAAAATTAATCTGGAAATTAATTAGTATCGTATTGTTTTTATCCGTTATTGGTTGTGGATTTATTGCATATACCAATAATATTCATAACATTTATGATTTAACAAATACATTTATAACACAAGTTAAAGAAACAATAACAAATGATAAGCCATCAAATGCGATAACAAAAACAACAGATACAAAACCTGTTAATGGTATATTACGACAACTAATTAAATATACATCTGAAAGTTCAGCAGGACCCAATAACAATTATTATTGGGAAAATGGAAATGCCCAACTAGAAGATGATTCAAATTTAAAAGTTGGAGAATTAAAATTCACAAAAGACCAATATGGAAGGTCTGGAATTGCCATGGGTAAACTAACATATGATATGTTTGCTAATTCAAGAGGTTCACGACAAGGAACACCATTAAATCCACCAAACTGGGAAGACATACACAACAGAAAGGTTGCTATTACGTATGCGTTAACTAACAGAACATATCATGGTTATTTTTATAACAGAAGTCACAGTATAGCTGATTCGTTAGCAGGAGAACAAAGTTATGAATCAGAGTATAATTTCACCATTGGAACAAGACCTCAAAATGTAGGAGCAGACCAAAATGGTGGTATGCGATATGCTGAAGAAATAGCTGAAAATTATTGGAAATCACATCCAAATTCAAGAGAGATACTTCATTATCAAACAACACCATTATATAATGGAACTGAAATTTTACCACGAGGTTCAATTGTTAATATTAAATCATCAGATAATGTTATTGATACACAAATAGTTGTAATTAACGATGCTGAAGGATTTAATATTAATTATTCCACGGGTAGTTATATTCAAAAATAGTAAGATGATTTATATCATCTTGTTTTTTTTATCCCCTCACAGATAAAGTGGGGGTATGGGGTCGCTTGCGACCCCACTTGTTAGGATGCGTTAGCATCCACTTACATATTACTTACTTTTAATATCTAAAATATTTTAACTATGGGGACAAAAATCGCAAAATTTGTCCCCTTTTTCGTGATTTTGTCCCCTTATCATTAATACTAAATTAAATCAGTCTATCACAGTTATCATTTATTTTATCTAATTATAAATATTGTGCACAATTTGTCCCTTTTTTGAGTATTTTTGATGATTTTGTCCCCTTTTTATTTAAAAATTGAAAATCGATAGAAGCCTTATCTATCAATGAACACAGAGATTGAAAAATTTTATAATTTTGATTTTGTCCCCTTAGGGGACAAACAGGGGACAAATGGAAAAAGGCTGAACCTATTGATACGTAAGGGATAGAGTAATTGAAAGTACCATTTGTCCCCTTTTTCTTATAAACTATCTAGATATAAAAAAAAAACAGGGGGTAAAAAAAATATATATAAAGGGTTTTTCTTGTTTTGGGGACAAATCGTTATATTTCCGAAGACAAATGTTGATATGTCAAGGATGTAAGCGTTGTCAATTTTGTCCCCTCATTTGTCCCCAAGGGGACAAAAATAAAATACTAACTTGGAAATGGGTGCTAACGCACCCTATAAATGAGGTCCTATGGACCCCATACCCCAATTTATCTGTGAGGGGATACATAACTGTTATATCTATAAATTTAAATAAATGTCAATCATATTGTTAATATGAAAGCAAAAAGCTATAATAAACTTAACAACAATGTTAATATTCAAATATTAAAGGTGGTGATGCAATATCAAATAATTAAAGCTTGTATGATTATAAAACTAAAAAGAAAGGATATATCATGAAACTAGGAAAAGTACAAGAATTATTAAATGTATCAGCAACACAAGTAGCCCGCTTAATAGACCAAAATAAAATTGTAAGATATAAAAAGAAATCCGATACTAATTCATATGAGTATGATGATGAAAGTGTATATGCATATAAACAATATCAAAAAGAAAAAGCTGATTTAGAACAACGATATAATCATATCAAATATGTAATCAAAAGAGATAAATCAATTGTTCGTTTTGATAAAGATAAAATTAGCAACGCAGTGTCAAAAGCATTTAATGATGTATATAAAGATTCACCTGTTACAGAAGATAAAATTGAGCATATCACAAATCTAACTGTTAATAAGCTAATTAGAACAGAACATGAGAAATATGATATTACTGAAATTCAAAATGCTGTAGAACAATCATTAGTTGATGCGGAAGAATATGAAGTTGCAACTGCGTATACGGAATATCGATTAAATCATGATATTGCACGAAGACAACAAACATCTGTAGAATATCAAATCAATCGATTATTTAATAAAGATGATGATGTTGTTAATGAAAATGCAAATAAAGATGCTGACGTATATACAACACAACGAGATTTAACTGCAGGTGCTGTAGATAAAGCTATCGGATTAAAGAAATTACCAAAAGACATTGCCGATGCTCATATGCAAGGTTTAATTCATTGGCATGATTTAGATTATAGCCCAGCAACTAATATGCATAATTGTTTTAGGCGAGATACTAAATTTATTACACGACATGGTATTAAATCATTTTATGATTATAATGCTGGAGATATTGTAGAAGTATTAACACCATCTGAACGATATGAACGAGCTGTAGTAAAACGATATAAATTAGATTATTTAAATCAAATTACGTTCACAAACGGAAAAGAAACAGCTATTGTTTATGCAACACAAAATCATAGATGGTTATTACCAAACAATAAAGAAACAATTAATTTATCTGTTGGTGATAAATTACGAAAATTCAGAGGAATTCAATGGACGGTTCAATCTATTACAGCTAATATGGGAAGAACTCATGTGTGGTGTTTAGAGGTTGAAAAAGAACATGCTTTTATTTTAGAACATAATATTCCAACTGGAAATTGTGGGTTAGTTAATTTAAAAGATATGTTGGAAAATGGATTTCGAATTGGAAATGCAGATATTGAACCACCAAAATCGCTTAAAACGGCTGTAATTCTCGCAGGAGACATTCTAAGTAATATCAGCACATCTCAGTATGGTGGAACGTCATATGACCGTATAGATGAAGTATTAGCTCCATATGCAAAGAAGAGTTATGACAAATATAAACAACAAGCAAAAGAATTTGGAATTGATGATACTGACAATTATGCTAAATCATTGACAAGAAAAGAAATTAAAGATTCAATGAAGACTTTAGAATATGAAATCAATAGTACATCAACATCAATGGGTCAAACACCATTTAGTACGTTAGGATTTGGATTAGGAACAAGTTGGTTTGAACGAGAAATCCAAATTGCCATTTTAGAACAAAGAATAAAAGGTCTCGGAAAAGATTGTCGAACTGCAATATTCCCTTTGAATTAGGGGCTTTGACTCGTGAGAGCCATCGAAAACCATGTGAACGCAAAAGCGGTGTGAATAGAAATATTTGCTAACGGGCATAGCTGAAAGTACACAAAAATAATCAACCTAAATAGGAGGAATAAGCTGAAAAGAGAGCCTAAGTCCAAAGGATAGAGGTAATCCCGTGCTATTATAAATAATAGTGTAACGACTAACTAATATGATATAACATCATATTAAGAGTGTTCAGTGAAATTCTGAATACGTAGCGCATGGAATCTTAGAAATAAGATTAAGATATAGTCTAGTCCGTAATAAATATCACGAAAGTGACGGTATAAACGAAATTGCTATTTACAATCAAACCCGGAATTAATAAAAATAAAGAAGACCCTAATTACGATATCAAGCAATTAGCATTAAAATGTGTAGTAAAACGAATGTCACCAGAAATTTTGAACTATGATAACGTAGTTAATATCACAGGTAGTTTTAAATGCGCCATGGGATGTCGTAGTTTCTTAAATGGATTAACAAAAGAAGATTTAAAAGCGCAAGGAAAAGATGAGGATTATTCAAGCGGGAGACTAAATCTCGGTGTAGTTAGTCTCAATCTGCCTCGAATTGCTTTAGATTCTCATGGTGACAAAGATAAGTTTTGGAAATTATTAGATGAACGAATTGACTTAGTTAAGAAAGCTTTATTGTTTAGAGTAGAAACAGTAAAACAAGCATTACCAAAATATAATCCAACGGGATTTATGTATGGTGGATATGGTCGATTACCAGAAGATGGTAATGTCGATGAATTATTTAAAAATAATCGAGCGTCAGTATCTTTTGGATATGTAGGTTTATATGAAATGACAGCATGTTTTTATGGTGATTGGCAACAAGACCATAGTTATAATCAAGAAGCAAGAGATTTTGCTTATAATGTGCTAAAACATATGAATCACAAAGCTAAAGAATGGAAACAAGAATATGGATATGCATTTTCTTGTTATGGAACCCCTAAACATCACTGGGGGCTTCAATAGTAATATTGAATGCGAAAATCTGCTTAATTATGCAAATGCATAACGTGCTAATATTGTGCGACAGACTATAAATATTTTTGAAGTATTAGTGAATATTAGTGCGACAGGGGAACTCTAAGTTATAATTATTTATATGAACTAAGTTATAATTATAATATGACAATCCTGTACCAAGATAATTTATGAATAATATAATAATCATTATTGTCAAAGGGGTGAAATGATGAAATTACCAAAAACAGCAAAACCAATTAAAGATGCACGTCATACTTGGATAGACACAAATGGTGATGTTTATACATTAATAACAAATGGAACAGGGAAACCAATAAAAAGATTAATCAAGAAACATGTATATATCAATAAACGAACAGGATATAAATATATTGGAATTAAATATAAAGATATGTATAAAACTAAAAGACTTCATAGATTAGTAGCAGAAACATTTATTGATAATACAAATAATTATCCATATGTTGGACATAAAAACAATATTAAAACTGATAATCGAGTCGAAAATTTATATTGGACGACTCCAAATGAAAACACAAAAAAGGCATACATTGACGACTTAGCTAAAAATAAAAAAGGATTTGATAATGACTTGTCAAAACCTGTTAAAATGTATGAAACATCCACGAATAAATTATTAGGTGTTTATGGAAGCATTACAGAAGCAGCTAAGCAAACAGGACATAGTAAAACAACTATTTCAAGACAATCAAAATATCATCGACCTGTGAGAAAACCATTTTATTTTAGATATCTCGATGATGAAACATCACAATAAATTCATAAATTATAAGGTCAAACGACTATCGAACGGTATAACCTAGTAGAGTACAACAATTATTGTTGGAAAGAGCAGAATCCGTTGTGAAAACGGAATAAAATATAGTCTAATCCCTATGTAAATATCAGGAAACTGAGGGTATATAAATATGTTATCTTATAAGATAACAGTAAAGGATGGGTGAATCCTTAAATAGTAGCTTTGAAGAACGCGACCATAAATTATATCCAAATGTACCATATGTAACAGACCATGATTTTTATACAAATAGTTTTCATTATTTTGTCGAACGTAAACCAACACCATTTGAAAAATTAGAATTTGAAGCGCCGTTCCAAGCATTATCAACAGGTGGTTTTTAACATAATAGAAACCTTTTACCGTAAGGTATCAAAATAAACCATGTGAACCTATAAATAGGGTGTAATAGTATCGTAGACTATTGCTAACAGGGAACAACTAAGACTAATCAAGAAATAATAATTAATCAATTTGACACTAAAAAATTGTTTTTATATATGATAATTTTATAATATGAAATAACATAGAAGAAATCAACTTACTACGAAAATAAACGAAACGAAAATGATTAGTTATGTCAACCCTGTGCCAAGCTCGAAAGAGAAGGTGCAACGACTATCGAAATGTGAGTAGTACGTCGAGAGGACTTATTATAATATAACAGAGTAGAGTAGAATATATTGAAATATATTCGAAGCGCATGGCTCCTATTCTAACAAAATAGGATGAAAATATAGTCTATTCCCCTAATAAATATCGGGAAACCGAGGGTAAATAAAGATTAGTTATGTTGAATTGCCAATCATGAAAGATAATCTTGAAGCTGTTGAAGCTATTTGGGATTATTCATATGATTGTGGAATTGGATATTGTGAAATTAATACAGCAATTGACCATTGTTTAGAATGTGGTTTTGAAGGTGAGTATAACGCAGATGAAAAAGGATATCATTGTCCAAATTGTGGAAATTCAAATCCAGAAACAAGTGATGTTACAAGGCGTACATGTTTTACATCAGGACATTATATCGAAACCAATAACGGCTATAAACCAATTGAAGATATTAAAATTGGTGAAAATGTTAGGACAGCAAAAGGAACGTTTGAACCTGTTATTGACACAATGCAAAGGACAAGTAATGATTTAATTACAATATCATTATCCGGATTGGAAGATATGACATCAACAAGTGACCATCCATATTTTACTAAATTAACAAAAGATTCATCATATGAAATTCACAGGGCAGATGAATTACAGGTAGGTTCATATATAGGAATTAAAATCAATGATAAACAAATTCCTATAAAATATAAAAAATTACCAACAGAAGATATAGATTTTTGGTGGCTTGTGGGTCGTATTATAGGAGATGGATTTATTAGTAATGATAGAGGTAAAAAACGAGCGTATTTAACAATTGGAAAGCATGATAAGGATATTGACAAATTAGTGAACATTTTAAACAAATTATCGTTAGGGTTTAGACCTTTAACGGAAACTCGAACATTTTTAAGAACAAACACATATAATAAAACATTTTGTGAATTTATGAGCCAAATAGGACATCGTGCAGAAAACAAGCAAATACCAACAAAATGGTTAGATTTACCAAATAATTTAGCAGAAGCGTTGTTAGACGGATATTTAAGTGCGGATGGATGTAAAGCTCAAAATAAACAAATTTGTAATTCCGTATCAAAAGGATTATTATATGGAATTGGACAATTAATTTTAAAAACAAAGCATAAAACATATTGTTTATATAAAAATAGAAATGCAACACAAATGGAAATTGAAAATCGTATAGTAAACACATTGCCAAGATATGATTTAAAATATACTTTAGGTATTCCAAGATTTAATTTTATTGAAGATGGATACGCATATATTAAAGTAACTGATATTAAACATTTAACGGAATCACAAACTGTATATAATTTAACTGTTGAGAATGAACACACATATACAGTAAATAATGTAAATGTTCATAATTGCGGATATCTTGGTAATCCGATGAAACGTCCAATGAAAAAAGGACGACAAGCCGAAATTATTCATCGAGTAAAGCACATTTCAGGTTCATTAGGTCAATTATCAAATGGTAATGATTTACAATCTGATGATGCAGATGAATTAAAAGTTAGAAAATAAACTAGATAAGCTTAATATTTATATTAAGCTTATTTACATATGTCATAACAAAATTGAAAATAACATAATAAAACGTAAATATAAAGAAATTGCATAATATACATGTTATAATGCATTTGTTATCATATTAAATTAAAAAATTATAATAAATGATAGTGAGGAGGAAATGGGAACAAACACATGTTTAGTGTTTAACCCAAAAACAAAATGGATAAAACATTAAAAGTTGAATTATATCAATATAACTACGTTGAAGAATTAGAAGGATTTTACCCCATTTCAATTACATTAGATGCACATCCCTATGATGTAACACAAATGGTTAGAAATCACTATAAAGACACCAGAATTGCAATGTTAAAATACGTATTGGATTATGGGACGATGCAGATTCCAATTTTGGATTTAGATAATACAATCCACCTTGTACCATTAGATGATATTCCAGCAAGTAATACAAATATCGAATATGAAATTAATAACACAAATATTCAAATCACACCAACCAAATTTAAAATGAACATTAAAACATCAACAAATACAATAATGACAGAAGATAAAGAATATAAATTATCTTCACCATTATCATTAGATATGTGCTTTATTGAATCATTGACATCTATCTATAAAGATGGTTATTTATATGGTATTATACCATCTGACATATTTGATGATTCAATTACAATTTCAACGGATTTTTTTGATGTCACATTAAACAAAGATATATTAAAAAACATGTTAGATTCACAAGTCGAATTTATTAAAACAGATAAACCATATATCAAATTCAAAGGTAACTTTTTAACTAAATCTATCACATGGTATGTTGAAAATGGAGAACTGAAACATGAATTAATAGCCAAACAAGATAGTCAAGAAATTAAAACTAGAATTTCCGAATTTGAATATCTTAAGCATTTAAATGAAAAGCGCCCTAAACAGTGATTTAAGCCCGTTTATACTAATTAGGTGAATAACACTTGATTAGACATAAAAGTTCTTATACGATAAATAAGAGGTATTAAACAAAAGTAAATAGAAAGGAGGCACAAAGAATGTATACTTTATATAAAGAAAACAACAAATATCAAATTGAAAATTTATCACCATATGAACTAATGAATCTTAACATCCCTATTATATCGCAAGGTACAAGTCAATTTGAATTAGTACTAAACAGTGAAAAACTATTACCGAAAAAAGATATTGAAGCAATTAAAAAAGTAGCAATTGAAACATTAAGAGAAGAAATCCAACTCAAACGGTGGCAAATTAAAGATATTGAATCTCGTTAATATTATTTATGTTTAACATTAAAAGATTAATTTTATATACTAACAATCAAGAAAGGACATAATATTGGAATGGTAAAATATTATAACAATCCCAAACCAAAAGAATGGTTAGCCAAAGATTTATCAAAAGGTCGATATGCAGATTGGAAATTTCCATCTGTATCAGATGGTTTAGGTGTAAGAGGTTCTTTATTTGTATCAGGATGTCAATTTCATTGTCTTCATTGTTTTAATTCATCTATTTGGAATTTTAACAATGGAAAAGAATATAACAAAGAAATTGAAGACCAAATTATATCTGATTTATCCAAATCTTATGTTAAAGGCTTAACGCTATTAGGTGGTGAACCATTTCTTAATACTAATATTTTAATACCATTGATTGATAGAGTAAGACGTGAATTACCAGATAAAGATATTTGGTCATGGACTGGATATAAATGGGAAGAATTAATGAAAGATTCAGATGATAAACTAGAAATGTTATCTAAAATCGATGTATTAGTTGATGGAAGATTTGACACACGATTAACAGATGGTAATCATCCATTTAGAGGTAGTTCCAATCAACGAATAATCGATGTACAAAAATCATTACAACACAATAAAATAATCAAATTAATGGATTAACAAGATGATTTATTCATCTTGTTTTTTTTTATCCCCTCACAGATAAAGTGGGGTATGGGGTCGCAAGCGACCCCACTTGTTAGGATGCGTTAGCATCTACTTACATATTACTTACTTTTAATATCTAAAATATTTTAACTACGGAAACAAATTGTTTCCATTTTTTTTTGGTTAACCTTAATAATTGTTATTGCTTAAATTTATAGTTAGTCGGAATTAATCGATAATTAACTAATATGTTACCAGTTTAACGTATTTATAATTTTTTGTTTCCATTGAGTACTTTTTGTTTCCATTTGGAAACAACTTATCATGTTTACGATATTAAAAGTTGAAAAATGATATAAGTCTTTGATATCAACACTTTAACAGGTTGAATTTTTATTTTGTTTTTGGATTTTCTTTAAAATGGAAACAAATTGTTTCCACTTGTTTCCATGATGGAAACAAAGAATAATCCCAATATAACGTCATTGTAAGCGCTATCGGCTGGTATTAATTATATATTTTCTAAAAACTAATAAGATATAAAAAAAATAAGAGTAAAAAAAATAATATATATAGAGGTATTTTCGAAAATGGAAACAAAATGGAAACAAATCGTCAATAAACGGCTATATATAGCCATTATTTCTTGTTTCCATCATGGAAACAAGTGGAAACATATGGAAACAAATCGTCAATAAACGGCTATATATAGCCATTATTTCTTGTTTCCATGTAAATAAAGGTCGAATTAATTTAGAAATGGGTGCTAACGCACCCTATAAATGAGGTCCTACGGACCCCATACCCCACTTTATCTGTGAGGGGATAAAAAAACAAGATGAATAAATCATCTTGCTGTTAGTAAACAATAATTAATTTTAATTTGTTGGTATTGAGAACATTCTTTTATGAAATTTCAATACGGGTTGCCCATAAATATTTATAAGAATATCTCGTAATGGTATAATATCAATAGATTTAAAAAATGATATTGTTGAATTAATATATAAGAAATTATCATCCAATCTAACATCTTTATTATTTTTATCTGTTATCATATCAAATAATGGTTTAATTTCGATGTTATGTTTCTTTGCTAATAATAATAAAGCCAATTTGTAATTAGATGATAAAACTAAATCTTTAAATTTATCGTTATCATATTGCAAAGCTTTGTTAAATTCTTGCATATCTTCTCGAATTTCGTTATAATCATATTGAAGAGATTGATATCTCTTTGGATTTAACTTATAAAAAGATACAAAGTAATTAGCAAAAGCCTGAGCATTAGCTTGAATGAATTGATAAATTTGCTGTTCATTCATGTCTAATGCTTTTGCTTTATCAACGACCATATCCGATGATTTGATGACCACGCTGATGAATCTACGAGTTAATTCTTTTTTAGTAGGTTCAATCAGAGGTGGTGTATTAGTTAAGATAATTGCCATACCTGCAAGTTCAGACATTTGTCTTTGTTGATACTTTTGTTCTGTGGTAATCAAACCTTCGGTAATCCAAGCTTTGATATTTGAGATATCTAAACCTGAAAAATCATGAGTATCTTTGGTACTTGGATAGCCAGCAAAAGCAGCTTCCGAAAAGACATGTAAACGACAAGGTTCAAGCGATGAAGATGCGAATTTGTCATTGAGATTGAAATAATTATCAAACCCGGAATAAATATTGAGATAATCGGAAGTAACTAAGCCTTTAGCTAACGCATTGATTAATGTGCTTTTACCTGTTCCACCAGAATCAGAAGTTACAATCATAGCTTTTGAGATTGTTTCGTGTTTCATATCAATATTAGACAAGATAGCACCAAAATACCAAGCAAGTTTCTTTTTATTGTAATCATCCACAAAGACATCTAAGAAACGGTCAACTAACTGTTTTTGGTCATCGGTTAGTATTTGATTCTTAGGGTTATTATAAGGTAATTTAGACGTGACAAATTGAAATTCGTTAATTGTATCATCATTAAACAATAAATATTCATTCAATAATGGTAATTCTCGATATGTTACATCATCTAATTGTTGTTGTAAATTACGATAGAATTCATGTCTAAATTCCAAACATTCACTCAATTCATTGTTTAGTTGCATCAGTGGTTTATATTTACTGTCATAATCTTGCGGGTCAGCATCATGCAAGGCTTTCATTTTCAGGATGAATTCGGTGATAAAATCATTAGCATGTTCACAGGCTAATTTCCTAAATTGGTCGTTAGGAAATATCGATTTTTTATTTTTATTATTTTGTTTAATAACAAATAAATCAGTCTTAGGGTCAATGAAACCAAGGACTTCTTTTTTAGTTGCTCGATTGGAAACATATAAATAAGGATGGTCGATATTCAAATTGATTTTGATTTGCGCTGGCTTTTTAGCATTGATAGAAATATTAGTGATTTTAGGGTCATTTAAAAAATAAGGAATTAACACGCTTAATCATCCTTTCGTTTGAAATTATTGTAGTCAATCGCATCAAAATCAAATAACTCGCCTGATTTAAGTAATTCTGGGAATTTTTTTGTTAATGCTCGTACTAATTCATATCGTGACACATTAAGACGTTTAGCTTGGTCACGTAATTGATGATTGACAGATTTAACAGATTTAACATTAAATTTTCGCCAAGGATTTGACTGTTCATCAAAGTCACAACTAAAATCTAAATTCGGCGATACATCATTATTTAATTGTGATTGAAGCCAATTAGATAATAGTTCAACCATAGAAAATTTAGGTATCTTTGTTAATTCTGATAAATTAATAAAATATTCATATTCTGTTTGTGTAAATTTTACAACTAATGTTTCAAATTGTTTCATTGTTAGTATTCCTTTCTATGTGTACATTTAATTCTTATTGTTTATATTGTAACCCAATAAGGTTATGATGTCAATATTAATTAAATTATTTTTTTTTGAATTTGCATACGCAAATTCAAAATTTGGGGTCAACCCCAAACATGGTATTACATACCATCCCCATCTTATTTCTGTAATCAAAAAATGATATAATCCTATTGACAATGATACATGATTATATTAATATAAAGAATGATAAATGTAATTTATTTATGTATTTAAAAATGATATAATCATATTGACAATGATACATGATTATATTAATATAATATACAGAGAATACATAATCTGTAGATTACGCATTCATAGTTTATAAGTATAATAGATATGAGATATCAATATTGATTATAGTGAAATCCACTATGTTCTGAAAAATTAATGAATAACTTTAAAATTAATTAAATCCTTACTATAGATTAATTTTGTATGTCGTAAAAGCTCCTATATAAAGATATCAAAATGTAATACACAAACTTCAATGACTCATAATCAATATTGATATTTCATATCTGTTATACTTGTCATAGTAAAAATACTATGATAATATAATAGATGTAAAAACCTCCATCAAATATTTATAACAAATTGTCGGACATGCCCGGATGCATGATAGGGTTTCTAACAGCAATATTTACTTTTAAATTAATATGGATAAGCTTATAATAAAACAAGGAAACCCGTAATACAATTGGAAGATTACTCAAGACTGGTTAAGAGAACGCTTTGCTAAAGCGTCAGGCGGGTCAAACCGTGCGTGGGTTCAAATCCCACATCTTCCTTTAATCGTCGATATAACAGTTAAGCATTTTATAGCTAATATACGAATGTATAACTACAAATTATAGTGTATTTTATAGCTAATAATACGCTGTCGGTATGGCGGAATTGGCAGACGCACAAGACTTAAAATCTTGCGAAGTATAACTTCGTGCTGGTTCGACTCCAGCTATCGACATTGGGTTAACGCCCAAAGATTTAACAAGTTTGCATGAATAAACATTTGTTTGTTCAGAGTAATTACTGTGCAGAATAATTACTCACTGGTAAATATACCATTTGTTGGGGGTTATTCCCCCTTTTATTTGCATTCATAGTGTAACTCGGTAGCACGTCAGACTCCAAATCTGAAAATCTAGGTTCAAATCCTAGTGAATGTGTTGTTATTATTTAAATAACATGAAATTATTTACAGTTACTAGTTGTAAATATAACTCCAAATTAAGTAGCATTAGCTCAGATGGTAGAGCGTCTGACTGTTAATCAGATTGTCGCAGGTTCGAGCCCTGCATGCTACGTAGTCATATCATATGACTAACATAACACAATTATTCTCTTCTCAAAATAAAGATATTGACTATAGTAGTCAAGATTTATCGCAATTTCAGAATATCACTAATTTTCTTTGTCCTTAGTTGTTATTAAGTGATATTCTGAATTATTACCATGATTTTAGAAACATATAATATGTGTAAGTGCAATTCTTACCGTGGTATTATGGAGTTTGCCTTGTCGCAAACATAAATTACGAATAATGTGTTTAGTAGTTATGTACATTATTGTACATAGCTTTTGTTTTAAAGTTAATAGTTGTAAATATAACTCCAAATTAATAAGGATTTCTTAGTTGGTAGAATATCTGCTTAATAAGTAGAATAACAGGTTCGAATCCTGTATCCTTTCTATATACACAATTAAATTGTGTATAACAAAATAAGACAATGTCTTATTTTAACTCCTAATCATCCATATCAGTAAAAAAGGTATAATTGCTTTCCGTTATACTAGATTACATGATATAGAGCTATACATTATTAAATAGTGATATTCGGTTTCTTCAAATTTTTTCAAATGCTATTTTGATTTGTATAGTAATTAATCATAGATACTCAAAATTGCAGACGCTACTCATACTTTAAATCTATGATAACAGCGATAGCATTAAAATAATGTATTCTTGATATGTATTTAACACTGTTGATACATATAATGATTTTAATGTGGTGACACAAGAATGTCGTACGTTCGAATCGTACATATCGCTTTAATCGGTAATATTAACTTACTGATTATTACCACCATTTTTTTTTGGTGGTTTTTTTCTTGGACAGTGATATACCAGCCTGCGAAATCATATTATTGTCAGTAACAATCAATGCTACGTTACTGACGTACATATTTAAATAAAAATAAATCATTAACTACTATAAAATTAGTATTTAATACATATTGGAAGAAGATATACGATTGAACAATGTTACATGAAAAAGATTGATATACTAGTACTTGAAAGGGGATGACCCTAATGAAAGAGATTAAGAACCAATATGATTATTTAGCTAACGTATATTATATTAAATCGACACCGCAAATGGAACAAATCAGCGAAATCGCTCATAGATTTTATAACTGTGTTCTCTATCAGCTCCGACAACGATTGTTCAAACATCAAAGACCTTTTTCGTATCCTGAATTGAATGCGTTGTTCAAAAATAAGGCTTCACAGAACGAAAATTTACTTTATCGTCAATTTCCTTATGTGCAATCTGCTCAGCAAACAATCAAAGAAGTTACTACTATTTGGAAAGCATGGTTTGCTGCGTTGAATAGTTATCGTAATAATCCAAGTAAATTTACTGGAAGACCTAGAATACCTAAATATCTTAAACGTTCTACTAAGCATGTATTTTATATAACTAATCAAAACGCACATATTAAGAACGGCTATTTATGGATTCCTAAGCTTAATTTCAGATTGAAATTAGCACAAAATATAACTAAAATTCAACGGGTCATTTTTAAACCTGTTTCTAACGGTTACTTTAAAGTTATCGTTCCTTATAAAACTACACGTGATATTGATTATAAGCCTGATAACGGTAAATATGTTTCAATCGACTCTGGTATTGATAATGCTTTTGTTTGTGTAAGTAATACTAATCATCGACCATTAATTATCAACGGTCGTAGCTTGAAATCAGTTAATCAATTTTATAATAAGAAAAAAGCTGAGCTACAAGCTTTGCAGGCTAAATACCATCAATTAGAAACCATTATCAATACTAAACAAGGTGAAAAATCAATTTATAAGCAAACAAAAGCTCAACTTACCTTGACCAATTGGCGTAATAAGAAAATAATGACTTTCGCTCACAAAGCAAGTAAGTGTATCGTAAACTATGCACTAAACTGTGATGCGAATACAATCATTATAGGTAAAAACAATAATGGGAAACGGTCAAGTAACATGGGTAAAAAGAATAATCAAAATTTCATTGGTATTCCACATACTAAAATGATTGACTTGATTACTTATAAAGCTAACTTGGCTGGAATCACAGTGATTACGACTAATGAAAGTTATACCAGTCAAACTAGTTTTTTAGATAATGAGAAACCTTGTTGGCAAAACGGTAACAAATCTCGTAAAAAGCAAGGACTTTCTCCAATCAATCGTAGAATTCACCGTGGATTATTCAAATCGAATCATAATTATTTAATTAATGCTGATGTCAACGGTGCCTATCAAATAATGAGAAAAGTATTCCCAAATGTTTCATTTAACTATGGGATAGAGGGCTTAGTGTTTAGTTCAGTTAAATGGTCACCTCTCATTTGAGTCCACTTAACAAAGAAATTTATTGGTTTTATGTGTAATTTGAAGTTGAAGTCATGTAAAGTTTCCTACCAGTTTGGTTAATTTTCAAAAATTAATCAAGCATTTATTAGGTCGTGATGGATATAACAAATGATAGTAAAACGTTCTGATTGATTATAATCCATTTAATAAAATAATTTATTAAGTGACGTAATTTCAATCAAAATTTCTAACATTAATGAAAGATGTGAAATATATGACAAAAGTTATCGGACAAATAAATAAAATTATTTTTGAAAAAGATGATTTTTATATTTTGAGCGTGATACCTTTTATTAATACAGTAGAAACAAATAAGCAAACAATTACGCTTAAAGGTAATATAGATAGTTTTATTTTTGAAAAAGATATTTTTACATTTGATGTAACAGAAACAAATCATAAAGAATATGGAAATCAATATTCAATTGAAAATATAAGTAGAGAATATCCAAATTCAACTGAACATCAAAAAGAATTGTTATCTAATTGCATTGCATATTATGGTACTTATAAAGATATGGATAAAGCTAAACGATTAATCAATACATATGATGAATCAAAAAAGCAAAAACCTTTTTATAAGTTTATTGATGATACAAAATGGTCAAAACAATTAGATAATGTGATTAAAAAATTTACTGCTCCTGATAAATATCGGGAATGGGCTAAAAATTATAATTTAGACGAAAAACAAATGCGAGATTTTACAAAAGCATGTAAATATGTTAATGCTCGTATGGATAAATTAAATGAACATATCGCAAGTGAATTGCATAATAGTCAAATACAATCTAATACATTATTAACAATTTTAAAATATAGAAGTATTAATAAAGAATCTGTACCTTCTAAATATGATATTGCATTATTTGATATTTGCGTTAGAGATGCAATAAAAGCTGAAATGGAAAAAGGTGATACTGTTGTCGATTCTAATAAAGTTAAAACACGAGTTTTATCTCAAAGAAAATTATCATCAAATGAATATGATACATTAATAAGTCAATTAAATGATGAATTTCAACATAAAAACACATCACGATTAAATCCTGATGTTAAAATTTTATTTAATGATTCAAATTCCTACAAATTGATGTTGACAAAATATTATAAAATTGAAAGTGAATTAGAAAATCAAATTCATAATAACAAAAAATATAAAAATTATTATAGTGATTTTGATGAATATTTAGATGAAAAGCAAATATCATTGACAGATGAACAAAAACAATTTGCTACAAATGTTTTTACTCGTGATATAACAGCTTTGACAGGCGGGGCTGGCACAGGAAAGTCCTTTACCATGGGAACCGTTGTTCAATATTTACGATATTGTGGAAAACGTGTTACTTGTGTAGCCCCAACAGCACAAGCATCTAAAGTGTTAAAAGGATATACTAAAGGTGATGCCTATACAATTCATTCGTTTTTAAATGATTCTGAATTACAAGCAAATACAGATTATTTGATTATTGATGAATCTAGTATGATAGATGATGATTTGATGGCTAATTTGTTAGATTATTTAAAAGTTAAAGATGTTAAAACAGTATTTTCGGGAGATGTTAGTCAATTACCACCTATTGGTTGTGGTGCTCCATATCGAGATATGTTAGACATGTTAGATTCTAAAGTAAGTTTGACAAAAACATTCAGACAAAAAGATAAATCATTGATTGATATTTTAGATACCGCAAAAAAAGGACAATTTAATGTGAATGCTACAAACCATTGGCAAGAATTATCTCCAATTTTTAAATATAAACGATATAATCAAGTATCTGATACTATTGGAGCAATCGTTGGAACAATGAAACAAGATGATAGTATTGGTGTTATTAGTCCTGTAAATAGAGTGGTTGATGACTTGAATGCTCAATTACAAGAGCAATTAAACCCACAAAAAAAAGTAGTCAAAGTCAAAAGAGGTACTAAAACTGAAAATTTTGGCGTTGGAGATAAAATTATTTTACAAGAAAATAAGCAATATGCATTAACAAGTAATTTAAATGAAGCAACTAACTGGAATGGTCAATATTTATTTGATGAAGATTTTGAATTTGATTGTGTAAAAGCGTATAATGGTGACCATGGAAAAGTCATTAATGTATTAAACGATACACAATTTGTCGTTCAATTAGATGATAGCGATACAAAATTATTATTTGATTCTAAATCTAAAAGTGAAGAATTGACTACAAATCAAATTCGATTAGGCTATGCAATGACTGTCCATAAAGCGCAAGGTTCACAATTTAATACTGTGTTTTTTGTTTGTCCAAGAACAATACCTCAAATGACAAGCAAACAAATGGTTTATACAGCTTTATCACGGGCTAAAACACGTATTGCATTATTAACACAAACTCAGTTCTCAAATTTAGAAATGCAACGAGAAACGAAATATAGTTCAGAGTCTAATGTGGAATTAGATTATTCCGACATTAAAAATGATAATTATATCGTTAAATAATACTAGACTAGTATTTGTACTATAAAGGAATGATAAAATTGACTGATGATTTAAAAAACGCAATTGACAATTTTGCCGTTTCTGTTAGAAAATTATATAAGATTGATATTCCAATTAATGATATTAATATAATAATTAATAACATAGGTGGAAAAATTCAATTAGTCGCTAACAGTTTAGATAACGCTCAAATTATAAAAGAAAATGACACTTTCATTATTGAAGTCGATAACTCATTGTCAAAAGAAAAACGACTAAGTGCTATAGCTCACGAATTAGGACACTTATTTTTGCATATGGGTTATGAATCTAATTTTGCATTATGGGATAAACAACCAAATGGATATAAAAAAGAAGGTTATCCGAAAGAAGAATATGAAGCAAATTATTTTGTGGGATCTTTCTTATTACCCGAAAAAGATTTTAAATTATTTATAGATAAACATAAAAAAAATAATACAATTAATATATCTGAAATAGCTAAAGCTTTTAATGTTTCAAATGCTCTTGTAATAAACAGAGGATACACATTAGGTTTATTTGAATGATTGATAATATATGTAGATTATTTTAATAATATAGCTACATTTATTTGTTTAAACACTCGTATTACTAATATTATTCAAATGTGATAATATTAAGAAGGTTAGTTAAACAGCAAAAACAAAAAAGACAACCGTGAAAGGAACGATGAAAATGTTTTTAGATGAATTAAAGAAAGAAACAAATGTAACAACAACACAAAATGGAGATAAAGCATATAAATCAACACTGAATCATAATTTAGATGTATTTGCTTTTTCTGGTGGTGCTCATTTAGATAAACGAGTAATGAGAAAAGCAAAAAAAGCTTTTGTTAAAGCTTTAGACGAAAATAAAGAATTAGCATTGCGTAATTTAATCAATGTGCGTAATTTTCGTGATGGTGGTATAGGCGAACGTCAACTATTTAGAGATATGTATATCACCATGGATGAAGATACACAAATTAAAATGTTACCTTTAGTACCAGAAATTGGTCGTTGGGATGATGTTGTTGAAATTATTAAAACAACACAACATGGACGAGTTAAACGTGCTGGATATGCATTGATTCAAAAACAATTAAATGCTGATTATGTTGCAATGACAAAAGATGAACCAATTTCTTTGTTAGTAAAATGGTTACCGTCAGATAAAGGTTCAAAAACAACACAAGAAAATCGTAAATTTATTCGAGAATTAGGTTTTCCATATCGCCGAGATTATCGTAAAATGCTTAGTGCATTAAGACCAAAATTAAAACTCGTTGAAACCGAATTAAGTCAAAAACGGTATGATATTGATTTTAATAAAGTACCATCAAGAGCATTTAATAAATACCAAAATGCGTTTTGGCGTCATTTAAATGACCAAATGGAAGCATATATCGAATCTGTTAATAAAGGCGAAAAGAAAATTAAAATGGCAGGTGTTACACCTGACGAAGTTGTTCATCATTTTATGAAACAAAATATGTATGCTATCAAATTTGATAAAAATGTTGGGGCTGTTGCAGAAGCGCAATGGAAATCATTATCAGATTTGAGTGTGAAACCTGAAAATACATTAGTGATGGCTGATGTTTCTGGTTCAATGTGGTTTAAGCCTTTAGAAGTATCTATTGGGTTAGCTGTTTATTTTGCAGAACAAATGACAGGCGAATTTCATAATCATTTTATGACATTTTCAGAACGTCCTGAATTACTTGAATTATCAGATAACATGTCATTAGAAGAAAAAGTTGCTGAAGTTTTTGATGCTAATTGGGGAATGAATACAGACCTTAATAAAGCATTTAAGTTGATTTTATCTACAGCATGTAAGAATAAAGTACCACAAGAAGAAATGCCTAAGACTTTGTTGATTATTTCGGACATGCAATTTGATAGTTCATGGGGTGACAAATCCACATTTGAGACCGCAAAACGTGAATTTGAAAATGCTGGATATAAATTGCCAAATATTGTTTTCTGGAATGTTGCAGGTGATACGGCACCAGTAACCGAAAATGAAGATAATGTCGGTTTATTGTCAGGCTTTACACCAGCTGTCATGGAAACTATTATGACAATGGATTTAGATAAGTTAACACCAATTAACTTAATGTTAGCTCAATTAAACAAAAATGAATATACAGATATGTTAAAATCAGTAAATTTGATTTAACATAATCATAAGTCCCACTTTAGTTGGATAATATAGACATTAGACTGGATTTATAATAAATCTAAATGTTTAGACATGTTTAAACATAATCATTGAAACTAGCTATTTAATTACTAATGTAGTGTTAGATAGCTAGTTTTTACATACCCTTATTAATATCATAGTATTATGATACAATAAAAGTAGCAATTACAGATAAATGAATCTCTGATGATGGTTTGAATCCATCTAATTGCATTACCTCAAGAAGGTTAACATCGCAAATATTTGTAGTGATACTACATAAATTATAAGGTTAAACCACAAGTTATAGACTTATGTGGTTTATAATTTGCTAACGCAAATTACCGTTTGGGGTCATACCCCCAGTGGCGGTTGCCACCCCAATTAATTTGTGAATATAAAAAAATAACGGAATTAAAGGAGTTTTTAAAGATGAAAACAAATAAAAAAATTATGTTAGGAGCAACTGCACTTGTTGCGGGTGCTACAGGTGTTACTGGTGTAGCTCATGCGGACACAGTATCTGATGATACACAACAAGTTCAAGAAGTACAACATCAAGCTGATACAGTAACAGCAAATGATGTCGAAGCTAAAGCTGAAAAAGCTAAGCAATCGCAACAAGAAGCGCAATCAAATGCTCATCTGGCGCAACAAGATAAAGATGTAGCTCAATCAGATTTAGAACAAGCACAACAAGAGCAGGATAAAGCGCAAAGTGACTTGGAATCGGCTAAAGATACACAAGCTCAAGCTACACCTGAAAATGTTGAACAAACTAAATCTGAGATTGACCAAGCTCAATCTACAGTAGGTGATAAATCACAAGCGGTTGATTCTGCTCAAGATGCAATCAATGATGCACAATCAGTTGTTGATAAGACACAAAATGATATGAATCATGCCCAATCTAATGTTGACCAAGCGCAAACAAGTATTGATTCAGCGCAAGATGCGGTTGATAAAGCACAACAAGATTTTGATAGTGTTGATACAGATAAGGCTCAAGCTGATGTTGATAATGCACAACAAACGGTTGAACAAGATAAAACAGATATCAATGATGCTCAAACAGCAGTTGATAACGCTCAACAAGATGAACAAGCTAAACAAGATGCGGTTTCTAATGCACAAGATGCTGTGGATAAGACACAATCAGAAATTGATAAGTCACAACAAGCGGTTGATGCAAGTAAACCAGCCTTAGATGCATCCCAAGCTAAAGTCGACCAAGCACAAGCAGGGGTTGATAAAGCACAAGATGCTGTCGATAAGGCACAAGCTGCCGTTGATGGTTCCGATGCAAATAAAGCTTTGAATGATTTGCAAACTGCCAAAGATGAAGTAAATAACGCACAAGCAGATTTATCTAATAAACAATTTGCCAATCAAACAGCAAAAGATGAACATGATAAAGCGCAAGCTGATTTAACCAGTGCTAAAACTGAAAATGATAAGGCACAAGCTAATTTAGCTGATAAGCAAACAACAGCCGATAGTGCTAAGTCTGATTTAGATGAAGCAAATGCTAAAGTCAATGATGCACAAGCTAAAGTTGATGCGTTAGATACAGATGAAGTAAAGCAAACTATCAACATGGGTGAAGGATATTTAAACCCTGATTTGCAAAACTATATCTCAATTGAAGATGGTAAAGTTAAGGTAGACCAAGATAAGTTTAATAAGTTGAAAGAATTAAGACAAAATATCGGTCGATTACCAGAAAATCAATTTAAACATAGTGAAAAAGACAAACAAATCATGGTAAACCCGTTAAATTTGAGTGACCAACAACTTAAAGAAATCAACATGTGGATTGTTGATATCTTAAATCAAATCCCACCACAATTAGGGTTTGATACTAAATATGTCTTAACGCAAGAATCCATCAATTATGCGAAAGTGATTGCGCAAAATTCAACCTCTGCCGGATTTAACCATAGTCAAGAAGCAATTAATAAAGGTGCACAATATGTTCATGGTGCAAAAAATCAAATGGAATCTATGGCTATGGGATATAATAAAGAAATTTCGCTTGACTTACTCAAGTCTAACATTTATAGTACTATTAAGGGTATGATTTTTTATGATGGAGACTCTGGGTGGGCACATGCAACACAATTAACAACTGAATATATGCACAAACAAAGTCAAATTTATCCTGAATATAAGACAATTTACTTTGGTTTTGCCATTGATGGGAATGGTAATCTCCATTATGAATCATTCACACCATTAGACAAGGCATTTGTCGACCAAGGTGGCTTTATCGTTAGCCCTAACAACACAGAAGCCTTGAATCAAGCTAAAGCTGAATTGACAAGTGCAAAGCAAGCTCAAAGTAAAGCACAAACAGCACACGATAAAGCCCAAGCTGATCTACAACAAGCCAAAGTGTTGCATCCCAAGCGAGTCAAAAGTTGGCAGACGACCAAACAAAGGCTAATGAAGCACAAGCACAATTAGACGGTAGTTTTGTAGCTTTACAACAAGCTCAAACACGAGTAACTGATGCGCAAGCTAAATTGGCTGATGCTCAAGCAGTTGTTAATAATTTAAATGCCGATGCAAAAGATAAACAAGCAAACTTAGATAAAGCTAAGGCTGATTTGTCTAAAGCACAAGCAATGTTGTTGACTGCCCAACAATCCCATCAGAAAGTTCAAAATGATTACGGCGAATTAGTGTTTAACTTGAATAAAGCAAAAGCTAATAAAGACAAAGCACAAAACGCATTGAAAGATGCGCAAAATGAATATGCCAAGGCACAAGCAAAGACAAACGAAGCAATTAATGCATTGTCAGAAGCAAAAGATAAATTGGCAAATGATGAATTGGCATTAGAATATGCCAAAACAAGTTTGGAAAACACTAAAACAGATAAAGAAGCTAAGCAAGTAACTTTAGATAACGTTAAAAAAGAATTAGCAGACGCAAAAGCAAAAATGATGCCATTACAAGAAGCATTGAAGAATGCAAAGGCTGAATATGCAAAAGCACAAGCTGATTTAGCAACAGCAAAATCTAATAAGGAACAAGCTAAGGCTGAATTAGATGAAGCAATGGATAACTTGATTGCGTTGAAGAACAAATTAACAAGTTATGAACATGCAGATGAAAATGTAGCCAAAGCAGAAAAGGCATTAGCAGATGCAAAGGAAAAGGTAGCAACAGCTCAAGTTAAATATGATGAAGCTGTTAAGAACTTAGAACTTGCACAAAAAGCACTTGATAAAGCTAATAGTGATGTTGAAACAACACAAACAAAATTAGATACTATGAAGAATCATGAACAAGCAGAACAAATTGTAGATGCTTATTTAAATGATTCAACTAATGCAAATACAACAGCATTAAATACTAGTTCTAAGATTGATTCTATTAGTCACAAACAAGTACAAACAACAAATGATAATTCAGAAATGAAGATTCATATGACAAATAATGTAACAATGCCAAAAACACAAAATAATTCAACTACAACAGAATTACCACAAATGGGCGAATCTACAGATAACGCACAAACAATGGGTGTTATTGCTGTAATGATGAGTTTATTATTAGGTGCAATGGGCATTAGTTACAAAAAGAAAGCTTAATTTATAATTAAGTATAAATAAAAGTTTAATATATAATAGTAATAATTGATATTATTACTATTATTTACGGCTTGAATAAAGTTTAATATATAATAGTAATAATTGATATTATTACTATTATTTACGGCTTGAATAAAGTTTAATATATAATAGTAATAATTGATATTATTACTATTATTTACGGTTCTTTAGCTCAGCAGGTCAGAGCACACTGCTCATAACAGTGCGGTCGTAGGTTCGATTCCTACAAGAACCATACATATAAGGATAAAATCAAGAAAGGAAACCTGTAATAATGATTAAAAATACTTTCTATTCTTTAACTGATTGGATTATTACATTATCGTTATTTACACTTGTATCAATTTCTTATAAAGTTATTGGTGTTATTAAATGAAGAATTTTATAAATAAAATTCAAAATTATAATTGTGACCCATTACGAGATAATAATAAATTATATATGACAAACCAAGATTATCAGGAATGGAAACAATTTTTTATAGATACTATACAAACAACTAATGATATTTGTGTGAATATTGATATTCCTATTACACAATTCATAAAAACATTAGATAATGTTTTAGGTTATGGTATTAATCCCGAATTAACATTTAAACGATGCTATAAATATTTTAATAATAAATTCTTTCATTATTCTCATATTTATCGAAACAGAAATGCGTTTATCGCTACGATGTTATATTTGCCCGGAATAAACATTTATCATGTAACATATAAAAATCAAAGAATGTATATCATTTGTTGGAAAAATAAATATCACAAATATTTGAACCACAAAAATTATTATAATATTTAAAAGATATTTAATTATGATAAAATATTATAGTTAAATATCTTTTTTTACGGGCGAAAATTACATACGTAATTTTCTAATTTTGGGATGATATCCCAAAAACCCTTACTTATTTACGTAAAGCCTATTTATTAAAATATATAAATTATTTGAATAGATATTATCTTTCGAAATGATAATTTTTTTGTTATAATAAAAAAAACAAATATGATAGGTGAAAATAAATGATAAAAATAATAACGAATGGTCGAAGCCAATCTAGTAAAATGGCAATTAAATGGTTAACCGACCATAAAATTGAATATAAAGAACATAATATTAAAAATAAATCATTACAACGAAAACAATTAATTGATATTTTAAAAATAAGTGATTTTGGTGTTGAAAGTATTTTAGCAACAAAATCCCAAATTTATAATCGATATGGAGGTTTAAAAGGTTTTGAATCTATGTCATTAAATGGATTTATAGAACAAGCATTAAATCATCCATTATTGTTATCATATCCAATTATTTATTGTGATAACAAATTACAAGTTGGTTATAATGAAGATGAAATGGGTAAATTTATATCATCAAAAGAACGACAAAAGAAAATGAAAATATATATCGGTAAAAATTATGAGCATAATGGTGGTATGGTAGGTAAATTACATTCTACTAGTATGCAACTACTTTAAAATATTTATAGTAAACAAATTACTTTAATAAAAGAAGTATTGATTTTAAATCTTTTTCTAAATCAAAGACGGATTTAAAATGATACTTCTTTTTATATTGATTTAAAATTTAATAGGAGGAAATACATATGGATTTAATTAAACAACTAATTCAATCAAAGAAGAACGAATCACAAGTATCATTACAAGATTTAATCAAAGAATTAACTAAATATGACAAATTATCTAAATCTGATAAATTTAAACATATTACAGAATCTCCTATATTACAAAAACAAATGCCTATTGTTTGGAGTGCATTTAATAAAAATCAAGAAGCTTTTTATTTGTTATTAGAAAGTGCAAGTATTATTCAAGAATTATTAGATTATCGATTTGTATTATATGATGATATTGACAATCATTATACAAAAAAAGAAAAAACTCAATTAAAAATTATTGGTAATGTAAAAAAACATGAATTCATTTATCATTCTTTAGTTGCATTACCAAAAGATATGACATATGAAGATTGTTTCTTTATTATTGAAGACTATGATACAAAAATAAAAATCGCAATAATTAAAGAACAGACAAATAAAACAGATATTTATCAAGGAACAATTTCAAAAGATGAAACTGTAATTGATAATATTACTATCAAACCTTTTATTTTTACAAAAGATAATGTCCAAATTACAATTAAGACATATTCAATACAAGGTAATAATGATTATGAATATGCAATATTAAATAACGGACAAAAAACTATTTATATTTCTATGCCTGATAATAATACATTTAATTATAGATATAATGATGAAAATTATACCATTAAAATTTCATCACAAGATGAAAACTTATTAAAATTTAAAGCTTCGAATTTAAATATTAATTGTGAAATGATACTTAAATATTTACCTTCTAATCTATGTTAATACAAGTAATCAAAAGATTATGATGTATATTAAATATAAGAAAGGAGACATTATCTAATGTAATTTACTATTTCACATTAGATATAAAATAAATATGAAAATAGAAACAAAAGTGCCAGATATTTTAACGTCATATTTAGAAACTGAACATGAAAAAGCATTACGTTCTATGTTTCATGGTCGAGATTTTGCCATGACATTACCAATGCATACTTCAAATTTTGCACTATTAAATGATGATAACACAGCTAATCATCAAATAGAAAATACCGAAATCAAAAAAGTAATTATTCCGCCATTGAATATTTATATTAATACACACTTAATTAAAGATAATATGATACCTCGAGACGGAATTGAATATCGAATTAAATATAATAATCAACCTTTTCCAATTGCACATGTATATGGAGATAGTGGCTATTTATGTTTAGGTGATATTTTTGTACCTAGTTATGTGCCTTTATATAGTCCACAAACACCATTAGAAACATTATTTTTGCATAATGACAGATATGTTGCACATGGACATCCTCAATTAAATATTTCTGAAAATGACAAAGATAAGATTTATAATTATGTTGAAAACAAATTAAACACACCAATTGATATTCCTATTGTAGAAGATTGGATTCGTCATGATACATTATGGCGAATTAGTAATTTAGTATTAGAAGAATCAAAAAACACCAAAGAAGCTTTTAAAATCATGGAAAATATATTTCAAATTGCATTTAAAAAAGATATAAATAATTAATATTTGTAAAAACTATATATTAAAGCAATAGAAAAGGAGATAAATATGAAATATCTTAGTTTAATCAAATTCATTAATCAATTACCTGATAATGAATTAAAAGATGCACATAAAGAAACATGTGATATGGGTTCTAAAATCATTTCAAAAGATGCATATGACTTTAAATGTTTTTATAACATGTATGATGAAAAAGTTCTAGTGTGGCGTTATAACACATTAACATTCGAATGGCATTTTGCGTTCGTTAATTTAAATCGATTATCCGGAATGTGGGGAGACGAATTACGAAATACTTTTTCATCTTTTAGATATTATGGACCATATAGAATTCCTGAATTTGACAATATGTTAGGAATTAATTTATATCGACATGAATCTATTACAGATTATGCTGTGTTACTTCAATATTTAGTAGATAAAAACAATTTAAATTTATCACAAATTGCAAAAATGTTTGAAAAAAGTAAAATCGAAACTGAAAATCCAGATGATGTTTATAAAATTAAATATGAAGGAAAAGAATATAAACGACAAGGTGAATATTCATATTTAACAAGTATTAATAATCAAGGATATTTTAAAACACTTATTAAAGTAAGAGATAAGATTTCAGAAAATTCTGATTATTATAATATTCAATTACCCTTATATGTAGTTCAAATTATGGATAATTTATCATATGAACAATTAAAAGACTATGTTTCACTATTTTCATATTTTGTTTCTTCATTATCTAATCAATGGATATCAAATATTACAGGTGATACAGCAATTCGATTAAGAGAAAAATATAAAGTCTTATTGGAACATATGAATACTCGATTGAGTGAATTAATGAAGACAGAACCTCAATGGGTAACATATAAAGAATATATGAAGAATGACCAAATTCAAACATATGTTGAAAATGATATTCCTATGAATATTGTAATTAATACAAAAGATTCAGACTTTATTTGATTTGTTATCAAATCTTTTACTATATCAATTAGAACAATGTAGTTTTACACCAATTACATTATATAATTTTAAATACAAAATTTAATATGCTTAAATAAATATTGATTGATATTACAAATAGATTTTATCAGTCAAGTAGACAAAATTATTCTTTTAGTGTATAATATTAATTAATCAAATACTAATTGACTGCCGTGCAGTCGTACCAAAAGGGATGTGCACTTTCTGTACATCCCTTTTGTGATATAACAAACTTTATTATAACTATATTTTGAAAGGTGGTAAAGTGAATGGATGCGGATGATTTAAGAAGGGCTTATAAACGTTTGAAATTATTACCATTCTATAAAGATGGAAATGTGTTTAAACTTGATTTAGACAATTTAAATTCCATTTTAGAAACGTATGAAAAGTTTCAAAATGATGTATATTGGGATTTAGATGTGGAAGATAATATTACGATGGACCAATTAAAAGAAGTATATGATAAAAAAAATAAACATTCTATTGAAGATACAGTAACATATAATTTAATTGTTGCATATAATGAGTTATATAATGAATTATCAAACTTATGTATCCCACAAGATGAATTCAATGATTATTTAAAATCGAAAACGTTATCTGATTCGATTATTAAATATCAAAATATCAAAAAACGTTTTAAATATGCATTACAGTCATATGATATGACATTAATGACCAGATTTGGCGATACAGAAGATAAAACAAATGAAATAGAATCAAAAACAAAACAGGTAGTTTTAAATAATAAAAATCCATTTGCTGATATCAGTATCAAAAATCAACAATATCTATATCCAGACAAAGAAGGTAAATTTAAAACATTAAGTTTTAATATTGGATATACAATGAGTAAAACACAAAAAGAAGATACAGAATCTATTGTGTTAAGTCCTGATTTTAAAATTTTAAAAACAGATAAACGGGATGGATTTGAAACATCTATTACAATGGATGATAGTATCACATCCCCAATTCAGGATACTAAAGGTGATATTGAATTATTATATATTTAAGAAGGTATAATATTTAATGGAGGACAACAATGAAAGAGAAATTCAAATTATATACAAAAAATGATTTGTTATTTAATAATACTATCACATATACAAATAAAAAAGGTGTCACTAAAGTATTAGGTGAAATTACTGATACGCTAAAAGGTAATGTTAAATTAATTGGTGTTAATTGGATTGAAAATCGTAAAGATGTATTTTTAAACGAAATTGCTAATTTATGTGTTTTATTAGATGGTCATATTAAAGGAAAAGACATCTATGATGAATTTTATAATAATCAAGTAGGAATTATGAATGCCGATGAATTATCACCAAAAACATTAATGACTCGTGTTATTAATTCTAAATATGGTATTAATGATGAATGGGCGTTTGTAAATGCTGATTTATATGAAAAATATAAAAATTATTATTTGGCAGCCGAACAAATTTATGCATTATATGAAAAAAATCCAATATATAAAAATATTATTTTATATAAAAATGGAAAATCAAGTATTAAAACATTAGTTGATGTTTTATTTTTATTAGATACAAAAAAACGAGAAGATTTCATTACTGCATTACGTTATACAAGGGGATATGAAAAAACATTATCTTCTATTGCCGAACGAATGTTAAAAGCCTTAAAAGATGTAGAAAGCATTGATTTGTTGACACAAGAAGAACAAGTTGAAGCCTTTATTGAATATTCTAAATTAACAGCAACAAATAAAAAGGAATTAGTAAGTGATGAAGACATTAAACACATTACAGATTCTCAATCATATAAACGAGTAAAAAACGAATTGAAACTTAAAGGTTTTGGGTTATCGAAAACACAGCAATTTAATGTTTTACAATCTGTAGGTTTACTTCATAATAATGATAAAAATCAAAACAAAGAAAATATGATTTATAACTTATCTGACATGGGTGCGGGTAAAACACTTATGACAGTAGAAAGTATTTATTTATTAGATTTGAATAAAGCAAATAATTTTGTCAAGTTGAGAAAATATGAAGATTTGAAAAACCAAAACAATGTATCCTTATGGTTACCTGCAAAAAATTTAATTGCCCCAAAATTATCAATTAAATCTTCTTGGTTAGACACATTTAAATTATTTTATAATGTAACACAAAAAGACGAAAACACGTATGTTTTAAGTTTTAAGTCTAATGGTGTTATTTATAATAGTTTATTAAACATAAGTTCATTTACTGCAAAATCAACAACATTAACAGTTGATAATTCATTACCAAAACCAAAAACAAAACGTGAGTATTTAATTGTTGATGAAATTCATCAATTAGTACAACGAAAAGTAACAAGAAGTCGATTCTTTTATTCAGGAATTGTGCCAGATGAATCATATTTTGGTTTTATCTTATCTGGTACATTATCCAATTTAACAACTCAAGAATGGTATAATTATATTCAATTTATGGGTGTTAAATTCAATAACAAAGAATTAGATAACAGTAGTGCTCGAGAATTAAATAATAGCGTTGATGACTTAAATCGTGAATTACGAACACAAATTAAAGAAAGTGTAGATGATATGAATGAAAAGCAAAAACGAGTTTTTGACCCGAATGCTTTATCGTTACCTCAATCTACAATTCATGAAGAAAAAACTGTAACTGGTAGACAACAAGTGTTTAATCATTTATATTCAGCAAAAGTATTGAGAATTAATAAAGACTATGAAAAATTAGATTTAGATTCCGTATTTTCTGAACGAGAATTTTCTATTTGTTACGATAATAGTATTATTAATACACCAAATTTTGAATTGTTTTATCAATTAGTAGGTAAAACTTCTATTACTGCACAATCAACGGATATTGCAGAAGAATTATTTGGTGAACAAAAGAAACAACACCAAGCTGAAGTAATCCGAACAAAAAGTAATTTGACATCTGATGATATTTCATTGTTGAAAACATTACATGATATTACAACAGATTATAATATTTATAAATCTAAATCTATTGCTACATCTATTAATAATGCGATTTTAAATTTAAATGATGGATTGAGTAATAAAAATATTTATGACATTTTAGTTAAATATGCTAATTCTAATACACGATTCTTATCATATTTATCCGATTTAGATGTAAATGTTTTAGAAAAATTACCACAATCTGGATTAATTAAGCAACCAAAATTAGAAGATACTGAAAAATATCAGATTTTAAAAGATATTATTAGTAAAGAACCAAATGAATCATATTTAATTGTTGTTAATGATGCAAATGCAATGCGTAAATTAACGAAAGCATTAGATATTGATTCATTATCACAAAAAGATTTATCTAATCCGTTAGGATATCAAGATAAACTAGATGAAATGTTTGCAAAACAAAACATTGTGGTAGTACCACAAATGATGATTAAATCATCATTGGATATTATTCAAGCTAATCGATTAATTCAATATCAATTAAATACGGAAATTAGTGATATCATTCAAACACAAAACCGTATTAATCGAATTGGGCAAACAAGAGAAACGAAAGCTTTCTATATTGCAACTGATGATTTACAAAAGAATATTATTGATTTGTTCTTAGAAACATATAAGAATATTCGTGTTGCGCATAAAGGTATTGTTGAATTGTTTGTTGATATGAGTAGTCAAGTTAATGTTGTAAATGATTATATCAGTAAAGCAATGAATCAATTAACTTCAAATAACAATTCACAAGATAATACGACATTAGAAACAAATTCATATATGTCAAATGAAATTGAAGAAAATGGACAATTAACATTGTTAGGCGCAATGGGAATTCCAGAAGAGGAAGATATCCTTGAAGAATCGGAAGATACAGAAGAATATTATGTTGACCCGAATCAATTAGGTCTATTTTCATCACCTGAAGTCGCAAAACAACATCAATTGGAAGTATGTTAATATTATCGACTTCCCAAATAATATAAATAGTAGGTTTCGTGTCTGGTGGCATTGATATAGGTTCGATTCCTATCGAAACCTTTAATAGCATATACAATTGTCAAAAGAAAGGAAAATACCATGGATAATAAATTATATGATTTTGTAAATGTATTACAAAAATTAAATTATACCCCAACACAAATTGGTGAAGCTGTAAAAACATATCAAATCGACTATAATAATATTAAAACAACTAACAAATATATAATTGAAAAATATAAAAAATCATTTAGTGAAAAAGTCCCTCTTGAAATTTTATATGATATCGAATCAAATAATCATAACCGTTTAAAAAAGACAGCATTAATTTTAAGTATGTTCGTAAATAAAGCAAGAGAAAAGAAAGAAGATTTAACAATTAAATTTCATTTTGTAGTAAATAATACTAACAATAAAACAGATTATGAAATTTTCTTGGAAAATAAAACATTTGCGTTTGATGATGATAGAACACCGATAGAAGAATTTCTTGATTATATGCAAGATGTCCAAGATAATTATTTCTTTACAGATGTAGATTATGATATGTATTATATTAATAATGAATTTTATATTTTATTTTATGATAAATAATATTAATTTATTTTAGGTGCATACGCACCGAGGCTACGCCAATTATTGTGGACGCAAGCGTCCCAAACCCTAACTTATTTTTGATAAGGTCTAACGTCACTAAATGTCAAATTATAAAATTATTTTGACAAGAATTAAATTGTTTAATGGAGGTTAGATAATGTATTATGATGAATATGATTTATTAGAATTAATTGATGAAAATTTAAATACGCTTATTGCAAAATTACCAAATGAATTATCTGATGATGTTAATGACAAACTGTCAATTCAAAATCATATTAATCAAATTATTGATAGTTTAAATAACAATGAATATAATACGTATTTAAAGGTATTAAAAGAAAAATATAAAAAATATTATGATGAAAAACTATCTGTATATGGTGTATATTTTCATTTGTTAAATGAAACAGACAAATTAATTGGAATGTTACGCATAACAAGAGAAGAATCACAAAAAGATAATTTATTATCTCTTTTATATTTATTAACAGAACAATTATCAAATACATCATATATTGATATGGACGCATTAAAGTGCGTTTCTTATTGTAAAGAAATTAAAAATAAATTATTATTACAAGAATATAAAAGCATTCCTACATTGTTATCTTTATTATATTGTGATTATAAAAAATATGTAAAAGTAGATAGTTTTTATGATTTGAATTACTTAGATGATGAATTGAAGCAATACAGTAAAGACTTGATGGAAAAAAATATTTTTAATTATTATGATAATTTAAATATGATTAAAAATTTATATCAAGAATCATTAAAATGGTAAAAGATGACTAATCTGTATATTAGAGTGGTTGATAATTAACATAGATGAAAAATTATAGGAAAGGATAACAACAAATGAAAACGGTAACAATTTTAAAACGTGGTGATAATCGAATTGAAATCGGAGATTATCAATATATGATTGATGATTTTGATTCGAATGTAACAGGTAATGTTAAACAAATCACACAAGAAGATAATGGTATTTTACATATCGATACCATTACAATTAATCCATTACCTGAAAAAATCGAAGATACAAATGTCAAGAAATATAGATTTATTCCGAGGAAATCAATTACTGAAAAAGTAGTAGGTACAAGTTTTCGATTTAAAGAACAAGGAAATAAATCATATTATGATTTTGATGGGGTAGAAAGTAATGAAGATGGTGTACCTGTCATTCATGGGCATGCTGTTTTAGTACCAGAACCAACGAACCCATATGATTCAAATGCTGTAATGGTAATTGCCAAATTAAAAGATGGTAGTGCATTTCATTTAGGATATCTAGGAAAAGGTTCTGAATTACAGAAAAAAATCAAAACGAATACTTTATCAGAATTAATTATTAAAGGGTATTCAGAAGTTGGTTCATATAATGATTCATACGAAGTATCTGTATCGGAATCATAATTTTTATTATGTATTACACTAAAAAGTGGGTGATTATATTAAATGAAGACTTATATTTTAAAATATGTTTTAAACAACGGTCCGTCAGATTTTTATTTTAATAAAGAAACTTCAAAATATGATATTTCTTGTTTAGCGGGTGCTGGAGTATTGGTCGGTCTTATAACCATTGTAATATATGTATATATTGAAGAGCAAAAGATATTACCTCTTAATATTCTTATCGGAATGTGTTTAATTTTTTATATTATATCAATGATTGTAGTAATTTATTATTATATTATTAAGAAAATCATTTATGAGTTCTTTAAATTTGATAATATAAAACAATATATTGTAACAAAAACTTACAATGATGTTATTATTTTAAATGATAATAATGAAACAGTTATTGATTCAGATAATAATCAATATACTAATTATAAAAAATTATATGACATTTCTAATATTGATTATTTTGATAACACAAAAGAAGTAAAAGAAGCAAAAAAACTATATCGGGGTAATAAATTTCTCACATCGGATATTATTTTTCCTACAGAATTTAAAGATAATTTTACAGATAAAGAGATTAAAAAAATTAAAGACTTTATTCTTGAAGAATATTCAAATGAATTACAGTCATGTTTATATATTAAAACATCTATTATAAAAGCTAAATATGAATATCACCCCGAATTTGGATATTGGTATGACAACAAATGGAATTCATCCCCAAAGAAAGAAAAATTAAAATAAAAGGTCGTGATAATGTGTTTACATTTGAAAAAGTACAAAATCCCCATATTTATTTATTTGGTGCAGGTGGAACAGGCGGCTTCGCACTTGAATATTTAACTCGTTTATTTGCTAATAGCGAACAACGAGTTACAATCGATATTTATGATGGTGATACTGTTGAACTTAAAAATTTAAAACGTCAAAATTTCACTACTGACGATTTAGATTTAAATAAAGCAACAGCATTAGTAAAACGAATGGAAAAACAAGTTCCCACACCTCCAATATTTAATGTACATCCAGAATATATTACGGATGTCGATGAATTAACAGCTGATATTTTAATGTCAACAGAAGATGACGAGACAGCAATTATTGTATCAGCTGTAGATAACATTTCCACAAGACGATTAATCAATTCTGTTATTGAAGATTTAACGGATTCATTATCAATTATTGGAATTGATAGTGGAAATGATGACCAAGGAGGGCAAGTTGTTATCTTTGGTAAAGCAGAACAAAAAGATATCTTAGGGAATTCTAATCAAATTGTATTGCCTAATATGTTGAAGTTGTTCCCTGAGATTGATATTATTAAAGATGAACGAGATGAAAATCCCGGGATTGTATCTATTTGTGCAGAAGAAAGTGAAGCAAAGCCTCAAGCAATGATGGCTAACGTTCGCAATGGAGAATTAATTGCAAATTTAGTTTATCAAGTATCACAAAATGAACCTATTGCATATAATCTTTGGAAGAGTAGTATTATGGGAAATACTACAGGGAAACAAAAAGTATAGAAAGGAAATAACACAGTTACTATCAATAAATTAGAAACATCCGTTTAAGTAAAAAAAAACGTTTCATATAATAGAAAGCTGTGAATAAAAATGGAAAATAAAAATCAAAAATTAGCCGAGTTAATCGGACAAAAACCAGTACGATATGAAGAAAATCCGTATTGGGAAATGAAAAAAGATGAAATTTGGAACAAAACCGAAAATAAGCCATTTCAAGTACAAGATTATAAAGAATTATTCAAATCTGTAATTGAATATTTTCAATGCGTGTTTGATAGTTTTCAACACGAAACACAAGTATTAGTAGTACGAGAAATTGATGCTAAATATTTTAAAGGTATGCCCGAATTACCTGTAAATATGTATGGTTATAAAGTATTTGTCTTGCCCCAAATTAATACCTTTAGTAACACAACGGTGAGTGAAAAATGGTGGCAAAAGCATATTAATGAAAATCATATTTTTCCTGTTATGAGAATTCATAGCCATCATACATTGCAAGCATATCAAAGTATGACTGATTATAGTTCTTTAAATTCAGGCACATTAGAAGTTGTTATCGGGCGTATTTATGAATCTGTACCCGAAATTGCATATTGGTTAGATATTCGAGGTACAGATAATAAGGAGAATGTGTTTAAAACTGTAGATGGAGAAACGGTAAATCGAATTTCTCCAGGAAATCAAAAAATGTTTAATATGAAAAATTTGATTAATTTATAATACATCGTTATCGTGTAATGAACCATTAAGAAAGGAAAAATATAAAGTATATTAAAATATATATTTATATAGATAATTTCATGTCTTACAGAATCAAAAGCATTACTAATTTAAAACGAGAAGAATCTGAACAAAAAATTCGAAATATGTATAAATATTTGAATGTGCCTGATACATTATCAGATTTATTAATTGAAAAATACAGTGATGATATCAGTCAACTATATTCAGTAGCAACACCAGAAACACTTTCAAAATGGATGTTGAAGCAATATTGGTATGAACAACATCCAACAAAGAGACGAATTAAAAAAGAATCATCATCTGCATATCGAATGATGTTACGCTAGAATTAAAATCATTTAAAGGAGGTGAGTATATGCTAGGAATGAAGGCAAGCGCAAAGAAATTCTTGAAGTCAAAAGGTATTAAAACTATCGACAAAGAAGGCACCCTTGTAAAATTACAAAACGCTAAAACAGTGGATGTTGTAAAAGCAGCAATCGCTAAAGGTTTCTAATTAAATAATTAATAAGGAAGTAAATACACATTATGTCTTCCCCAAACATCAACCTAACAATTAGGTTGAAATAGTTATTAATAATTAACATGTAATAATGTACGTACACAATATAACATGATAGGAGAAATTAACATGGAAAAATATTTTAACTTTAACAATGAAGCAGATTTGACAACTTTTGATTTACGAGAAGACGGTACTGTTTTCTTTGAATTGGGTGACCAACATGAAACTTTCGATTCTGTAGAAGAATTTGCTGAATTTTATGCAGTGGCTCGAAATGTAAAGCCTGAAAATCTAAAGAATTGGGTCTTAGTTGAAGATGATGACACATATTCATTTATCTTACGAGCTGGTACAGCTGGTATCGAATTGGACGATTTGGTAGAAAGTTTACGAGTTGCCGGTATGACACCAGAAGAAATCGGACAAGCTATTCGCGCATATGAACAAGAAAATGAAGACAACGAAACACCTGAAGAAGAAACAGAAGATGAACCAACAGACATTGAAATGCTTCATGAAGCTGTAGAAGCTTATGATGGATATAAACGTGAAATCTTAGAATGTCGAGTTGATTTCGAAAATCCCGAATCTTATACAACATATGAAGTAGAAGATTATGATGACTATGGTCGAAGTACAACATATAATGAATATGGTCGAGATGCAATTGATTTGCATTTGCGTGACATTTTGAGTGGTACAATTAGCACATTAAAAGATGAATATCCTGATTTACCAGTAGAAATCGCATGGGATATGTCAAACCAATCAGTACGAGATGACCATACCAAGGAAGAAGGCTTCACATCTGGAGATACGGCATTAGAAGAATTCTTTAAGGCATCTCTAGCTGCTCAATTTGCACATCGTCAAGTTTCTGTTGCTGTTGTAACACTTGCAGGTGAAGTGTCATATGATTGGGCAGATAATTTGGAATATGATGACGAAGATGCTGTTTTATATAGTGTTCATAAAAAATTCTTTATTGTACCAAAGGTTCAGGAAGTCTTTCAACCTGTAGAACAAGAAGATTAAATCTAATTAATAATTAGAAACCTTGAAATCGTTAGTTGATTTCTTAAGTATATAAGTATGAATAATACTTATATATTTTGATTCAGTAGCTTAATGGTAGAGCATTAGTTATTTTTTGATATGAATATAACTAAGATATAGGTTCGAATCCTATCTGAATCATAATTACACAACTTATAACAATAATTAGAAAGGAAAATTGAAATGAAATGTTCAAATTGTAATTCAAAAAAAGTTTTAATTGTAAATATTAATGACAGATATTCTAATCAAGAAGGGAAAAGCTTATATTGTTTAGAATGTAAACATAAATTCTTCCAATTTTATAATGATGGAAAAGTTATTGATATTACAAATTCGTGGAAATAAATTTAAATCAAAATATAAATGAAAGGAATTATAAAATATCTATAATATTTTATATGGTATAGCATATGTTTAAAGTAGATATTGTATCAACTGGGTCTGAAGGTAATTGTGTTGTTATCAATGATGAAATTATGATTGATGCTGGAATTTCAAAAAAAAAGATTAAAGAATATGGTATTGATTTAGACGACATCAAGTATTTATTTATTACGCATAGACATAGTGACCATGCTAATTTAGCAACAATTCGATATTTTATTACACATAATGTAGAAGTTCATGTTCCGTTTAGTGTAAGAGCTAAATTAATGAATGAAAATCGAATTAAAGTTAATAATTATCCAAATTTGATTATTCATGAAGGCTTTAATAACGATTACGGAATTCACAGATATACATGTGGAACATATAATATTACATTATATCCAACCAAACATTACGACATTATTAATTATGCCATTGTTATTGAACGAGATAATCAACGTATGTTATACGCAACAGATTTACAAACTGTTGAACCAACAGAAATTAGTGAGGGATTATCGAACTTAGGAACCTTTGATACCATTATTATGGAAGGTAATTATGATGAGGTATATTTAAGAGCTTTTATTAATAACTCAATTAATTATATTGACCCTAATTTGGATGGTACTGTATTAAATGATGACGAATTAGATAAATGGGTGAGACAAAATTATAAAGGTTTACCTAATGATGTATCACATGGAATGTTTAGAGCTGTTCAAAATATGCGACATTTAAGTAAACAACAAGCACGTATTTATGTCAAAAATCATCTACGACAAAATGGTAGATATTATGAAGTCCATCGTAGTAGTATGTTTTATGAAAAGAAAAATAAATGGGAATCATTAAATGAAATTTGGTAAGATGAATAATTTTAATAAAGAATTTATTATTAACAATCTAGAAGACTTTATAGATGCCTTAGAAAAGTCAAAACCGATATATGATGAAGACTATAATGTGAATTATAAAGATGTTAAAAATCCTATTAAGATAAAAACACTTGTTGATAACGTATTAATAAATAATAAAAAGGTAAATTAATGAATGAATAACAAAATTATTGGGAGTAATTGTAGAACAGAAATACCTATATATAATAAATGGTATTTTAAATTCTTTTTTAATATGTCTGTTGGATATTTTTTATTTAAAAACGAATTAGATTTTATTTATTATAAGAATTACGAATATATAAAAAAAGATTTTTATGAATCAACTAAAACAATAAAAAAAACAACAGATGTTAAAAATACTATATTTAAATTAATCATGTGTATGATAAGTTTATTAATTGTTAGCCAAATATTTATAGATTTAAATACACAAAAGATTATATTACTAATTTTAATAGAATTAAGTTTATTGGCTATAGTAATTAAATATTTAATTCATTATTATATCTATAAATTATGCGAGGAAATAAATGATTATAGATATACTAACGAAGTTACCTATAATTGTGATGACTATAATCCTTTTTATGTAACAACAAAGAATGGTATTGTATCTTCCTTTGATTATGGAGAAATTGATTTTAAAATTATCAATTATACAAATCAATCTGATATAAAAGATAATATTCAAATACTATTAAAAGTATATGAAATTCCTGCAATAATTAAAAGTCATATTAATAATGATAACAAAGATTTTATCATAGACATTTTAAATCGTGAATTATTACCCGATATATATAAAATGAAACCAACCATTATAATAACTTATAAATAAAATAATAAAAGAAAGGTGATGATTCCAAACATGGTAAACTCCAAATATGTAAAAAATTTACAACACGTATTGAATATTTTTAATGCTCATACCGATGAAAATGGAACCATTATTGACGAAGATGTATTAGTAAAAATTTTAGATAATAATCGAAATATTGTAGAAAAGTCTTTATATTTTAAAGATTTTGCAGATGGTAAACATATTGTTGAATATTATAAAACAATTATGTTACCCATGTTAAAAGAAAATGGTGTCATTTAATTATATTTAACATCCATTTTAATAGGGTAATTGTAACAACTTAGGAAAGGAAAAATATAAATTATATTTATATAGTTAAGACCAATGGTATTACGAATTGATGAAAACAGTGCATGGCGATATAACAAATCACTATTAGATAAATATAAAAAAATTGGAACAAAAGAACAAAAACATTTAATTTCTGAATTTGAAGATACGTTAAATCAATATGCAGAACAATCATTAGATTGGGATGTAACAGTAAGTAATATCAGACAAAATACTGATAGGTCTTCAATGGCAGAAGCTCAACGAGAAATTGACCATTTTAATAAAGTTCGAAGTGCAAGACACAATAAATTAATTGATATGACATGTGAATTAGATGAATTATTCATCAAAAATAATCAAGAACGATTTTGTAATTTTGATACCGAGCTAACCAAGGAAGATTTAAAAGATTCTATGATGCGAAGTAATATCACAGATGCAGCGTTTAGTTATTATGCACAAACACACCCAAATGACCGATTAGATGATAAAACAGTACAATGGGTTAGAGATGTAGATTTTAAATTAATGAATCGTGGTGGTGTTAATTTCAAAACAGATATTAATGAAATGCAAACACGTTTTAATAATATTGATATTGATTATAAAGAATTCACATATAAAGGACATAATTTCTTTTTAAATACGTCACATGACAAATCTAATTTTAAGGTCTATTCTCCAATGGAAGTTGCAACAGCATTAAAAGAAGAAAATATTTATGATACAGTGACACCTTATGAACAAAGTGTTATTGTGTCAACTTTGATTTATAGTGATATGAAAAATCAAATCACAACATTATCAAATAAAAACATTGATAAATATTATGATGCTAATATCAACAATATGATTAATAGTTTTGATAATATTCAACCAGATGTGTTAAATAATGCAGGAACGTTAATTACAAAATATCAACGAAGTCAAAATAATATTGATAGATATATTACATCATCTTTTGATATTCAACCTCATATTGATAAAGCAATTCAACATGAGTTTACCGATGGATTAAATGAATTAAATACTCAATATCATTTAACCGACTCAGATGATTATATTTTATAAAAAGAATAATATATTTAGTTCTAATACTCATGTCTAAATCAAATAATTATCTAATATAAAGGATGATGCAAATGTATATTTTTAGTTCAGATATTCATGGAACTGGGACAAAATGGATATCATTAATGGAAAACGCAAAAAATAAATATCCAAATGCCAAAGTAGTTTATGGTGGCGATTATATTGATGGTAGAAAAGAATCAAAAGAAACATTAGATTATATAATGAATGATAAAAATGCTATTGTTTTAAGGGGTAATCATGAACAAATGATGCTTGATTTTATTGGTGCAGGTGATGATTTGTGGTATTATAACGGTGCTAAATCAACGGTAAAATCATTATTTGGTAGAGGATATTCTAGAAATGTAGCAATGCATAAATTAATCAATTCATCTTATTATGATTTTATTTCTCAAACACGAATGGTATATGAAACAAAAAATATCATTTTTGTTCATGCCGGATATCCATTAGAAGACCAACAATACGAAATGAATGATTATTTGTGGGTACGAGAAACATATTGGTATCGTCAAAATACGTCAAATGATTTTAATATTTTTAGTCATAACACAACAAATAAAACAATTGTAACGGGTCATACCCCAACATGTTTGATTAATGGTAAATATGAAAACAATGTTAAACCACCAGAAGAAAAACAACATAATACAGATTGTCCAGTTAAAATAATTCAATATCCAAATGAAAAACCTAGAATTTTCACAGATAATGGATGTCATAGTCAAATGGAAGGGCATTATGGAAATGTTGTTATTTTAGATGATAATGGAAATTTAATTGATGTGATTAATTAACATTTGAGAATGAATTACCTACGGTAATTCATCTTTGGGACTACATCCCAAATTGCCATACGGCAATCCCTAAATTATCTATGTAGGAAATCATAATCAAGTATAATATGATAGTTGATGTAACATATCAAATAATATATTTGATATACAGCAATTTTAAATTATAGGTGTTGGTGTAACATATCAAAACATTAAAGGGAGTGATGCCATTTGAGTTTATTACCGCAATTAAATGGTTCATATGAACCATCACCTAGCATGTGGGAAGATTTAACATCTGAAATTGATAGAATTATCACTATGATTAATAGTAATGCTGATTTAACACCCGAAGATGTTAAGCATGTTAGAAGTTTAGCCAAACAGGTAAGAGATTATGGTGTTAAATATCGCAAAGAAATTACGGTTCAAGCTACTGCATATAAACAATTATTGGATAAAAAGTTGTCAGAATTAGGATATAGCACTATTGAAGATTATATCCATAAAAAACAACAAGAACAAAAAGCTGAACAAAATCAAAGATTAAACGCAAAAATTAGTCATTTTAATAGTATTGTACAAGAAGAATTGAACAATACTACTTATGTGAAAAATAGTAATATTGCAAATTTTGTACCTAATGCGTTTTTATCAAGATTTCCAAAAATCAATAGTTCAGCAAAGAAAAATGAAATTGATGATTGGTCACCAATTAAATCAATTATTCACATTTCGTTAGTAACAGTTGATAAATGTTTGAAAGAAAATCCTATTATGATGCAATTACCAGCATCTTCAAATAGCTTACGAAGTATGACAAATTATTTGGAAACTGGTAGTCAAGAAAGTATTACTGAAATCAAAAATACATTAATGCTTGATAAGGATTTAATTCAACGTTTAACGATTAAACAACGAGTCAAAACAAGTAAAAGTACTGTAAATGAAATTCAATCCGTGTTAAAATCAGATATTGATGATAACACAAAGCTTCAAAGAATTTCATTATTGTTAGAAATTTACAAACAATATTAAATCGATTAATTTTAAAACAACTAGGAGGTGATTGCCTATTATTTAAAATATAGACTAATGATTATCGCAGATAAATATTATCCAAGTACACAACGTTGTTCTAACTGCGGATATGTTAAAACAGGTGATGATAAAATCACGTTAAGCGGAAATCAGAAACATCAAACAAAACATAATGAGTATATTTGTTATCAATGTGGCAATGTTATGAATAGAGATAAAATGCAGTTTATAATCTTTTGGCTTTAAATAAAAAATACAGGGGTGGGCTACACCCTTAAACTGTAAGAGTTAGTCACTGTCATTACCCTCTCGTTAGGATATGGGAATACTAATGTTGACGGCAGTAAATAAAATTAGGAAAGGAAAAACTATATAATTCTTTCTAAATGTGGACAATTTGTACACATATGAATACATTTTATATAGCAGGAAAATTATTATGTCAGATATTTTTAACACAAGTTTCAATGATTTAGTAAAACAAGCAGGTGCAGGTACACCAACAAATGAAACAACAACTGAAAATAAAACTGAAGAGTATCGTGTAGATGATGATATCTTTGCACCTGCTCAAGATACGATTGATGAACCAGCTCAAGAAACAGCTTCTAAACAAGAAACGGAAAAAGCGACTGAAAAGGAAGAACCTAAGAAAGAAGAAACAACAGTTAAAGAACCTAAGAAAGAACCGGCTAAAGAAGCTGAAACTATTAAGGAAGAACCTAAGAAAGAAGAAAAAGCAAAGCCGAAACGTAAGCGTAAAACAAAGCGTACAACAAAGAAAAAGACAAATACATCTGAAGAAGTATCTGTAACTATTTCAGCACCTCAAAAAGTTTTAGATTTGATTGGCGAAGAAAAGATTGCTGATATCACAAAGAAATATGAAGATTTGGTATCTAAAGAATTACAAGATACAGCACAAGAAATCTTAAAAGAATTATTTTAATTTGAATAATTATTAGTTCAAGTAAGATACTTGAGTCCTAATATACGGCTTAAGTATCTTATTTTATAGTGATAATTATAAAGATGACAAATTATATCAATGAAAGACGTAATTTCCTCATCTACATGCAAAAGTTCATAATTGCATGATTAACACATAATTATAATAGCTTTTTAACTATTATTATATCAATAATATGATATAATTATATTAACGGTTTTATTGCCGTTAACAAATAAAAAAGAAAGAGTGAAGAAAAATGGGAAAAAACCAAAAGGATTTTAAAGATTTGACAGACAAAGAAAAGCAATTATATAAAGACACGTTAAAACAAGTCTTTGAAATTCAACGAATTACGGGAAATTCTGTTAAACAACAAAACACAAAGATTAAAAATCAAGTTCGGAGTTTATTAGGACAAGATGCTATTCGTATCACAGAAACCTCCTATAACGAACAAATTGATAATGATATTTTAAATTTACGAGCATCTGTTAAAACTTCTAAACAATCAGAAGAATCTAAATTAAATGTCTCAATTGATTTAGAAGATAAACAGGTAAGTGAAAAAGCCAAACAAATTCTTGAGCCTGTTTATTCACAAGGTGAATTAGCTGTTAAAAAACAATTAGATGGTCTAAGAATTCGATATAAACATGAAGTTAAATTAGAAGGGCTAGTAAGTGAATATGACAGGGAACAACAATTGCCTTGTGACTTTGTAATTAGTGTATCTAATAAGTTGGCAATGATTGAATATAACGGAACACAACATTATCAACCCCAGCATAAAGATGTTTACTCTTATTCTCGACAAATTCAAAATGATGCAAGACGAGTAAATTATTCTATTGCAACGGGTATTCCTTTATTAGTTATTCATTATAATGATATGGGTAATATCAACCGCATTTTGAATGAATTTGTCCATGATGTTAAAATCGGGCAATCAAAGAGTAAAGAATATACAGCTAACACATATGCATATTTTAGTGAATATGTACAAGATAATTCAGAATTATATCAATCCGTATTCCCATCATATGAATATCCAAATATTGTACCTAATAAAGAATTAGGATATATGGAAATTAATGAATCACAAATCATTATTTGGGAAACAGAGAAATTAAAATCTTTATTATCAGAAATTGACTATTTAAAATCAGAAAATAAGAAATTAACTAAAGAAAATACTGATTTGAAAGACCAATTGAAACGAAATACTGATATTTTAAAAGAAACAACATCTCAATTAAAAACAGTAAAATATAAAACAGATAATGAAGTTCAAAAAACAAGTAATGGTATTTCGATGATTCCAAAAGCTGTTTTGACATATAACGGTAGAGCAGATAATGAAATGAAAGAGTTTATCAAAGAATGTAGTAAAACAATGACTGGTCCACAAATCCATGAGACATTACAAAATTATGGTGTGAAAATGTCAGTAAAATCCATTTATAAATATATGTTACCGAAAAAAGACCGTAAAAAGTTATAATCAAACATAGAAAGGATTTATCATATGACAACATTCAATAAAGAACAACAAAGCTTAATTGATGCACCATTAAACAAAAAAGTTGTCGGGATTGCGGGGGCTGGTACAGGAAAAACCACAACAGTATTAGCACGAGTAAAAAGAATTTTGACTGAGTATCAAACAGGTAGAGTTGTTCTAATTACATTTACTAGAATGGCAGCTAATGATATGAAAAAACGCTTATTGCCAACTCTAGATGAAAAACAATTGCGAAGAGTTGTCATAGGTACATTTCACTCTGTTATTACTCAATTAATTCGTGAAAATGCTGTTGCTGTTGGTTTGCAACCATCATTATCAGTATTAGACGAAGGTTCTACAACCATGATGTATCAAAGCATTATTGAAAGTAATGATATTTATCATGATAAAATGACAAAATTTTTTGTTACGCCAGATGTAGGAAAAAAAGCACCCCGATATTATATGAAAAAAATAACTAAATTAAATAAAAAACATTATAATACAATTGCTGGGCAAATTTCTACATTGGTAAACACCTGCAGTCCTAAAGAATTAGAAAATGGAAAATTTACTAATGATACGTATTCTCGTTTATATAAAATGTATAATATGTATAAAAATGAACCATTATCAAATGAAAGTGAACAAGAAGCAAAAGAAAGAGTTTTATCTCATTTCATAGAACGAATTGATACGTATTATGATATTTTCAAAAGCTCCTTATCTTTATCAAGAGAAACAAATACTATTAATTATGACCAGATTTTATTTTTGGGCTATTTAATGGTAAAAAATGGATTATTAGATACGTATGCTGATTCTATTGTGAATATGATTGTTGATGAATATCAAGATACCAATATGCTACAAGATAAATTTGTTCGATTGTTAGGAAAAGACAAATTAACTTTGATTGGTGACGCTGACCAGAATATTTATGAATTTCGTGGAGGTAGACCAAATTTAATTGTTGACCACGCTAAAGAAGGAATAACAATCAATCTTGTTCGTAATTATCGGAGTTATCAGCCTATTCTTGATATTGCAAATAATATTATCGAACATAATAAAACAGCAAAAGAAATTAGAAAACCTTTAATCGCACATAAAGAGTTGGATGGTGATTTTGGAGGGATTGTAAAACTTCATTCTTATAAAGATAAACAAGAATCAGCTAAAATCATTCAAATGATTAAATTATTACAAAAAAAAGATGATTTAAATGATATTGCAATTCTTGTTCGTTCAAGAATGGGCGTTGTATCTATCAATAAAGCATTAGTAGATGCTAAAATTCCAATTAATGATACAACTAAATTTGCTGATTTTATGAAATCAGAAGTGATGTTAGATGCCTTGAATTTTATTAAAATTTTTACTAATCCAAAAGATATCTATGCATTCATGAATGTAATTAATAAACCCAAAAGAGGATTAGGACCAAAAGCAATTCAAGAATTTAAAGATAATGCTGAAAAACATTCAATGACAATTATTGAATATTTATTATCCGACAAAATTAAAGAATTAACACCAAAAAAGATCGAAAAGGTACAAGATTTCATTGATGTATATAAGGTTTTGACAGACCCTAATAATCAAATGATGAAATTTAATGATATGATGAAATTTGTATTTAAAAAATCAGGATATTTAAACTGGATTGATGGATTAAAGAATAAAAAACAATATCATAATAATTTGACCATTTTATATGGATTCATTGAAGATTTTATGGATGAATACAGTGAAAATCATGCTAATTATACATTGTTTGATATTGCAAATGCTTTTGCTATTGATATGCAAGGTACAATCAAACAAGAAAATAAAGATGGTGTAACAATTGCTACAATTCATGGAGCTAAGGGATTAGAATGGAAAAATGTATTCTTAATTGGAATGGAAAATGAAATTTTTCCCGGAAGAACTCTTGATACAGCGGATATGGAATCAGAACGTAGATTAATGTATGTTGCCGTAACTCGTGCAAAGAATCGATTATGGGTTTGTGATTCGATAAATCGAATTACTTATGGTAGCAAAACATTAACCGAAAGTCCATTTTTATTGGAAATGGGAAATGATATTCAAGAAATCCAAAATTAAGGATATTGGTTAACAAACAGCAATATTTACAATCAACGATAGGAATTGAAACCGAAACTGTTAACCGTGATTGATAAACTACAAGGAATACCATTTCCTTTGTATTCATATTATAAATTTGTTCATATGATTACATTTGGATAAATTGAGATAGAAATTAGTAATCTAATAATTACGAAAGGAAGATATTTCGTTGAAGAAATTTTGGGATATTGAATCTTATAATAATTTATTCTGTTGTGGTATTTTAGGCGAAGATGATTTTCTTGAAATGTTTTATCTTGTTAATAATGAAAAAGATAAACAAGATGTTAAACGAGCATGTGATGATTCAGGATATAACTATAAATTATATGATTTATCACAAGATGGTATTGCTCGATTAAGATGGCATTTTGAGAAACGAATACCAAGAACAAAAGCAAATAGCATTTTATCTGATTTTTTAGGAGAAAAAGATAAAGAAGTAAAACCTAAAGAACATTGGTACTTTGGATATAATATTTTAGGTTATGATATTCCCATGATTGATTTTATTATTAATTCTCAAATTGGAAATATCTTACAAACTACAACTGAAAGTATTCGTGAACATTCAGATGAAATTATTACACATAAAAAATATTTTAATACAAAACCATATGAAATGTATGCTAATCAAGTAGATTGTGCATTTTTAAACGAAAAACAAATTGAAAAAGGTAGACCTAAAATAGGGTTAAAGACACTGGTTGGTATTAAAGGTGGTTCTATTATTGAATCAGAATCAAATACCAAAGGTCATTCAGATAATATTTATGAAGATATTTTATATAATATCAATGATATTGTCGAATTACGAGATGTGACATATCCCGGTGTGATGGAACAAACATTTAAAATTCGAAAAAACTTATTAAATACTTATCCATCCCTAAAAGAACATGGTATTACTGTTAACAGTACATCAGCTAAATTTGTGGAATATATTGTTGCTCCGAATGGACCGATTAAAGATGACCCCGTTGTTAGTTATATGTATCCAGCAAAACATATTGCTGATAAATTAGGCGTAAAACAAACAGACGTTTTAGAAGATACAAAAGATTGGTTCATTAAAAATGTATATCAACAAATTGTAAAGCATAACAAGAAAAAAGCAGATGCATATTTAGCTAAATTTATGTCTATTTATTCTTATTATGATGCTTTTCGTGGTAAAAATTGGAATGAAAGTTCATTGCATAAAATGATGTATAATATACCAGCACACACAAAAGCAGAACGAAGAGAATTAATGCGAACATATGGTACAATGTTACCTTTTTTGGATAAATATGGGAATGATACCTTTACACAAGTAAACTTTTCAAGTGGTGGTATTCATGGGTCAGAAATTTTTAAAGACCAATTATTAGCTGACAGAAAAAAAATCAAGGAATTAAAAGAAAAATATGGAAAGATTTCAATGATTCCAAGAGGTAGTGTACCAGCAGCATTATTAAATTTAATTAAAATGCAATCTCGTGAATCATATAATGGCTTTCCTGTTAGTTTATCTCATGAAATTCCACATTTTTATTTCAACACTAAACAAGTAGATGAAATTTTAGACCCTGAAGATTTCACACCATTTATGTATAGTGATTCCAAAACTAAGAAAAAAGAAATGTTGCTAGACCGATATAAGTATACATCAATTGGCGAAGCTATTCATCAAGATTTCGAAGGTTATTATCCAATGCTTATGATTAACTTAGGTGTTTTTTATGACGGTAATGGTAATGACCCTTATGATGACCAATATCAATTCAGATTAAGAGTTAAACATACATTAAAGACATTAACTTTTGGAACAAAAAAATATGAAGATACTGATATTGAACAACAAGGATATAAATTGGTATTAAATTCAGCATCAGGTATTTTAGATGGTAGTTTTGATACGAATTTAAGAGCTAACAATAAAGCTATTGCAATGCGTAGTATCGGACAAATGTTTACCTTTAGAATTGGTATGTTATTGGCACTTGAAGGTGCGACAGTTCCAAGTACAAATACGGATGGTTTATATGTGTTTAATATGGATTTAGACAAAAATAAACAATTAGTAGATGAAGAATTAAAGAAATTATATATTAAAATCGAACCAGAACCATTATTCCTCGTATCAAAAGATAGCAATAATCGGATGGGTGCGAAACGTTCACAAGTAAGTAACTACAATAACGTAGTAAGCGACATTGTGGCGTAAGGTTATTAAACCTTATGATAACTGTTCAAACGAGGATAGAAATGATGGAGTAACGACCTGAAGCTATCCCAGTAATATTCCCAACTGCATAATCCAGGCATGGATTGATGTGGAGAGCAGGGTGAAATTAGCAAGGAGCAACCCGAAGTGCTGCAAAAGCAGTAACCGAAAGCCAATTGGAGTAATAAACTAATTGGAACTGGAGTCTCTCTTGTGCGCTGTTGACCGACATGGTGAGAATGTGTGAAGAGCACTGACGAACTTCTGAATGTACGCCTCGTTAGTTATGCGGGTCATAAATGATTCGAAGTCTGAAAATAAGACTTGTCTAACGGTAGGAGATTATCCATTCGATGTACCTACCTAACATTGTTAAAGGCAATGGAGCTAGACACGGGGTATAGGAAGCACCTAAATCGGGGACATAAGTCCTTAAACGTATAATAGTTTGAACGGAACGTTGGAAGCTGTTAACGTATCGAATTGTACGATGCCGGCAGGTAAAGTTGAATACGAAGACATAAGTATTCTTAATAACAGTGAAAGCGGTGGCACGAGCAATGAAGATTTTGTAATGAAATCAGAGCAACAGCCACTAGTCTATTTAAAACTTTATAACTTTTCTACACTCCCTTAATATGGATTCCGGTAAGACAAATAAATCACCAAAATCAATAGAAAGTAGGTGATAGACCATAATAAATGAAATAGAGACGAAAAATAAGTTGCGACATGCTGAATATTATAATATGACGCAAAAGTTCGATAGCTTATATGAGCGTGCCACACAAAATCAAAATTTCAACAATTTGATAGATATCATCACGTCAAGAAATAACATTCTATTGGCATATCGCGAATTGAAAACAAATTTAGGTAGTAAGACACCTGGATGTGATGGCTTAACTATAAAAGACATTGAAAGTTTAAGTAATGATGAATTTTTATATGAAGTAAGAAAACGATTTAAGCATTACAGACCAAGAAAGGTTAGACGAAAAGTCATAACTAAACCGAATGGTGACGAAAGACCGTTAGGTATTCCATCGATATGGGACCGCATTATTCAACAATGTATCTTACAAATATTAGAACCTATATGTGAAGCTAAGTTTTATTCAAAAAGTTACGGTTTCAGACCGAATCGTAGTACTGAACATGCAATCGCTGAAGCAGTTAGCAAAATTAATCATAACAATATGTATTATGCTGTAAAAGTAGATATCAAAGGATTCTTTGACAACATTAAACATAGTAAATTAATCAAACAGTTATGGTCATTAGGTATTCGGGATAAAAAACTACTAGCCATTTTGAAAGAAATTTTAAAAGCACCAATCCAGTTGGAAAATGGACAGACAATAAAACCTACTAGTGGAACACCTCAAGGAGGAATAATAAGTCCACTATTAGCAAATGTTTGTTTGAACGAATTTGATTGGTGGGTTGCTACACAATGGGAAATATTTAAGCCAAAACAATGGAATCCCAAGATTATTGAAAATGGACCATCCACACATGCAAAAGTTAGATATGCTATCACACAGCAAGGGGCAAGACTAAAACCAATGTTTCTTGTTCGATACGCTGATGACTTCGTTATCTTTACAGATAATGAAAAAAATGCAAACAAGATACTAAAAGCATGTCAAGACTGGATACCAACTCGTCTTTCATTAGAAACATCTCCGGAAAAAAGTAAAATTGTTAACCTTAAAAAGCATTCGGTTGAATTCCTTGGATTTACAATCAAAGCAATTAAAAAAGGGAAAACGAATAAAAGAGGTCAATCAGGGAATAAATACGTAGCAGAAACGCACGTAGCCCCCAAAGCTCTTGCACGAATTAAAACATCATTAAACAAACAAATCAAACGTATTCAAAAATCACCAAAATCTCAAGAGTGTATTCGACAAATTGGTAAGTACAATAGCATGGTTATCGGTATTCATAATTATTACAAGATTGCAACACAAGTCAACGCTGACTTCAATGCTCTTGCAATGGATATTGAGCGAAGACAGTACAACCGATTCGAAAAGGTCCCACCAAAGGCAGAAAAATCTAATGGCTTTACAAAGCATGGTAGTTATAAGGGAAATGAAGGATATAAGCCTTATCTTCAAAGTAAGATGATGCGATACCTAATGCAATATCCAATACTACCTATAGGTTATGTGCAAACACGTAATCCTATGCGAAAAAATAAAGCAATTAATAAATATACTGCTCGTGGACGAGAATTAATACACAAAAATTTATCAAATGTCACTGAGTATGAATTGCGTTATCTTCGTGAAAATCCAATCATTAATGAACGGGCAACCATCGAATACAACGAAAATCGAATTTCAAAATACGTTGCACAAAAAGGTAAATGCGCCGTAACTGGATTAGAGCTTGATATCACCAATATGCATTGTCATCATAAGAATCCTTGGATTCTCACAAAAGATGATAGTTATGCAAATTTAATGATTATCCTACCAGAAGTGCATATATTGATTCATGCCACAAATGAAACGAAGATTAATAAGTACTTGAAGATGTTGAAATTGACAGATTCACAAATTGAAAAGGTAAACAAATTACGAAAACATGTCGGAAACGATAGAATATAGTGGCTATATTTATAGTGAGTTTTAGAAATTATTAGAAATAGATGGAACGCCGTGTGCTGGGAAACTCGCATGCACGGTGTGAACTGGGGGAAAAGCTAGAGATAACATCAAACAGCTTACCTATCAGTATAAATGGAAGGAACAAAAATCACATCAGCTCGTGGTGGCACATTAACATCATGGTCAGGTGCACGAGTGGATAATAATCTTTCACATCCTGCATTAGTAGATAAAGTAATGACTTTATATCTTCGTAATGCTAAAACCTTGGATGGTGAAGTAAATGAAAATGCTGTAAAAGATGCATTACATGAATATCTAGAAAATCCAACTATTTTAAATGATTTTAAAGGATATGATGATGCATTAAAACGAACCTTAGTATATATGTCATCATGGGTAATGCGGTCAACATCTGGTTCTATTATGATTGATAATAAAGATAATATTTATCCCGGAACAGTTCGTGCATGGTTAACAAAAGAAGGTGTTCATTTATATAAATATGGAACACGGAAAAGTAAACCATCAAAAACATTAGATGGATATGCAAGTCAATTATTTAACGATTCGAAATTAGGTAATCCTGAAGTTTTAAATTATTTATCACAAGTCGGAGCATTAAATAAATATTTTGACAGAGCTGTATCAGTAAAAGAATATAATGAGAATCGAAAAGTTATTAACGGAAAAGTAACAGGGGATTCTGTATATACAGTTATTGATGCTAAAATCAGTCACTTGCCACCAGAATCAACAGTATACATCAATAATCATAGTATTTTAAAAATGACACCAAAAGAAATTGACGATATTTATAATAAAATTGATTTTGAGGGGTATATCGATATGTTAGTTGAATTTGCAGATACGTGGCATAATAAATTAGCTAAAGTTTAAAATCATTTACGATAGAAAGGATTAAGAATGAAAACTGTAACAGAATTAATTCAAGAAAATTTACAATTACGTAAAAGCAATGAAGAATTAGCCTCACAGTTAGTTCAATATGAGTGGCATACGTTATATTGGACAATTAATGATATCGCTTTTAATATGATTGAACAATTAAAATCATATTCAGAAACATCATATTTTGATGATTTTTTATATGACGTATATCAAAGAGAAGATTATTTAGAATCCGAACAAGAAGCAATGTATGCATTATCACAATACTCAAAACGTGGTATTTATGATGTTATTAGAGACATTAATAAATATGCAGAAGATAATAATTATTATGTGTCATTAAAATTTGATAATCCTGTTCAAACCGCATCATGTGTTTATGCATTATTAGCAGAAAAATTATTAAAGCAAGCATTACATGATTGTGATTTACAAATGAATGATAAATTATCACATAACCAACAAGTTATTGATAAATTGACAGACTATATTGATAATGCTGATAGTTTAGAACAATATACATTATTTTAGAAAGGTAAAATATAAAATGTTATCACTTATTCGATTACATTTTATAACACAATAACAATGCAACGAATTGAACTTATTGATTTACAAACAAATAAGACATATCAATATATGTCGATTTCAAATAAACATCCCACATTTATTGATAATTATGTAAAAGGATTAACCACAACCTATCATCCAGATAAAACATGTGTTGTTGATGATGATGGTAATAAAACTAAAGTGATTAGTTTATAAAAGATTTAAATAGAGGTGCAATATGAGATTAAATAGGTCAAATTCCATAGATTTGAGTAAGAAATTAATGGTAGAAATCGACAACTTGGATAAAGCCCATAAACGTAGTAAAAAAGCTTTACGCCAACAAGCTAAAGCAATCAAACGGTTAAAAGCTCAAATTGAGGATTTAGAAGAAAAACTCATCATTATCGAACGTTCTACTGACATCACAAATGAAACTTTAGCTATCGTAACAATGGAACGAAATGATTTAGAACAAAAGGTAAAAGACCTGCAAACATCGAAAGGATGATTAAATGAACTGCCAACCATATAGCAGAGGAACAAAATCAGATTATATCTTCGTTAACCACATTAGAGATATTATCGCAAATGGTGTATGGTCAGAAAATGCAAGACCTAAATATAAAAATGGTCAAACAGCTAATAGTAAATATATTACTGGTGTATTTGATAAATATGATTTGTCAAATGATGATTTTCCCATCACTCAATTACGACCAATTCCTGTAAAGTCCGCAATTAAAGAATTATTTTGGATTTATCAAGACCAATCTAATGATTTATCTATTTTAGAAGATAAATATCATGTGAAATATTGGCGAGATTGGGAAGTAAATAATACCAACACCATCGGTCAACGATATGGTGCCACAGTTAAAAAACATCATATTATTGAGAATCTCTTAGACGGATTAGAAAAAAATCCATGGAATAGGCGAAATGTGATTAATTTGTGGCAATATGAAGATTTTAAGGAATCTGATGGGTTATTGCCTTGTGCGTTTATGATTATGTTTGATGTTAGAAAAATTAATGATGAAATGTATTTAGATGCTACATTAACACAAAGGTCAAATGATATGTTAGTGGCGCATCATATTAACGCAATGCAATATGTAGCTTTACAAATGATGATTGCTAAACATTTTGGTTGGAAAGTGGGAGAATTTAATTATATGATTCAAAACCTACACATTTATTCTAATCAATTTGATAATGCTAAAGAACTAATTACTCGATATGATAATAATTTTGGAATTATTTATGCTAATCCAAAAGGTATTACAATTTTTGATAAAATGAAAAATAAAAGTTCTATACCTATCGATGTTGATTGGTCAGATATCAAAGTACTAAAACCCAAATTGATTTTAGATGTACCTGATAAAACAAATTTCTTTGATATTAAACCAGAAGATTTCAAATTAGTAGATTATAATCCTATTAAACCTCAATTATCATTTGATTTAGCTATTTAATAGCATAAAATGTTCAAATAAAATATTAACTTTGGTTATTTAACTGCATATTAGTGAATTGTAATAAACAATTATAAATAACCGTGTTATTATATTTTAATATAAATATAATAAGCATTTAAGTATATTTTTAACAAAAAGTGTTGCAGAAGTGTAACACTTTTGATATACTATAATCATAGTAAGGGTTAGAAATAACTCTTACTAAAGCCGAAGACAAAAGTTTACACGTGTTACAAAGAATTAAAGTGAGCACGAACAAACTAACCAACAAATATAAGAAAGTAGGTAACAAAATATGGCTAACACATTAGAATTAAAGAACCAAAGTGTAAATTTATGGGGTAAGCGCAAAGGAAAAGACCAACAAGGTAACACAACGGTTGTAAAACGGCGTTTACAAATTAAATTAGATAATGACCGCTTGGATGAAATTCCAGCAGAATTATTTAATGTAAAAGTAAGTCAATCAACAAAACCAGAACTAGCAGGTAAAACATTATTCAAGTACTTCTCAATGAAGACAACAGATGGTACTTGGTCCCAAGAAACACCAGAAGGTACAACATTAGCAACAGATTTGAATGAATTGAAGGAAAAGATTGTTGCTTCATTGGCAGGTAAAGATATTGAATTGTATTTAACATTCCCATGGTCAGGTTCATTTGGTAATATCGATACAGCAAATGGTCGATTTGTATTATTTGATGATAAGCAATTCCCAAGTGATGACGTATCTCGTCAAGGATATCCAGGGTACTACTTGAATCCAAACACTAAGGTGGATGTTCATTTAACACCTGCAATTAGTAATAACAATATGTATTACCAAATTCGTTTGACAACGGATAAGACAGCAGAAGAAGTACTTGTGAAACCAGTACAAACACAAGTATGGGACCCAGAAGGTCACCAACAAGAAGAAGTTACTGAACCGGAACCAGAAGAAGAAGCTGGCGGTGTTTGGTAAGACGCTGATATTGACAAATAAATAAAATAAAGTTAATAAGAACAAGCATAAAATGTAATCTTTTGGCTTTAATTAAATAAAAACAATAAACTTGGTTAACGCACAGCAATAAACTATTACAATCATATTGAAAATAATCTAGCACAAGTTAACCGTACAAATAACAAACAAATTCATAAAAAATATGTTTGGTTAGTGAATAAGTACTAAAAATCAATCAAGTGTGGAAAGCTTGGTTGATTTTGTTATATATCAAATAATTTATTGTCGAAGAAATTTGATATGTAACAAAATCAATCAACATTATATTCTAATAGTATAGATTGATAAGATGAAAGTAGGTTGGATTATGATTGAGCAGACAGGATTAAATGCCCCATTACGATACACAAAAGAAGTAGTGGAAAATGGAAAAGATAAATTAATATCTAAAACCGTAATTATTGATAATGTATTATTTGGTCCGCCTGAAAAAATACAAATCCATCGAAAAAGAGGTGAAAATGAACTATATTTAGTAAAAAGAGAAATACAGAAGGAATATTACCTTTATAAAAATAATAAATTATTGAATAAATTAATTTTGACTGATGAACAAGTTCAAAATGATGAAATAACAAATTATCTATACGGGATTGCAAAATATAATGGTGAAATTGTATCATACTTAATACAAAACACTCCAAATGTGAGAATTACAAATAAACCCTCATATGATGAATTTATGTTACCATCTATTTTTAGAGGCTTTACGTATAATATGACATTTATGTATAATAAACAATTAATTGAATTAATAGGGAATTTACCTGCTACATATACAGATAAACACAAAAGACCAATTAATTCTAATGCGTTAAAATATAATTTACATTACCCAATCAGTATGGATAAAATAACATCAACATTTCAACAAATAGCAAACAAATATGATTATCATATGCCAATCGTTGTTAATTTATCAAATACTGAATTTGGATGCATTGATTTAGAGCCGAATTATACACAAAATGATTTAAAATTAGCAGATTCATTTGATGCTTATTATGTCGAAGATACACCCAGAGGTGGAAAACATTATTTGGTAAAAATAAAGCAATCTTCTGTATTTAAGTATCGAATTAATGATAAAATAGAAGTACAAGCGAATTGTCAAATAACTTTATATGGTAGAAATGGTATATTCAAAAGTAACAATGTTGAATATAGTGATTTTAGCAAGTATAAGGTTATTGGACATACATCAAATGAGATAACACTGACGACTAAACCACCTGAAGTAACTAACATCGTTAATAATTTATATAATAATAAAACATTATTATCTGACACATACATGAAACAATTACAAAGAAATTATTTGGTTGATAATGATGCTAGTCATGCTGATTTTATGTTAATGTATGATATCTATAAAAAAGCTATCAAACCATTACAATCACAATATAATACTCAATTATTACCATGGATATTAGCAGAATATTCTGTTAAATATTTACCACCAAGAGCAAAACATTCAAGTGAACGATGTGGTGTTCCATATTTAGTATACGTAGCAGATAAAATAATTAATAATCAAACAACTAATTTATTTTGATTTGTAAAACATTACAATCACCTTATATGTCATTGATAGAAAGGATGTATTAAATGATTCATATTATTCGATTACGACCATTGAAACAATATAGCGATTTGAGATTTGCAAAATGGATTAAACCATTTGAAGATGCAGGATTAGTTATTGATTTAGAACGAGATGCAAAACAAGAATTAGAATTAGTATTTGATATTATCAACGATAAAACAGGTGATAATTATTATTATAATCATATTTTAAAAAATTCAACACATAAAGAATCACCAAGTTCATTATTTAAACATTTGCACGCACGAGATGAAATGATTCCTACATTGTGTTATTACTATTCTGATGGGAATAAAAAACGAAATATTAGAGGTGTTCATAATTGTCATCAATTACAAACATTAACTAAAACAGCCAAAGAACGTAATTATCTAAATTAATAAAAGAAAGGAATTATAAACATTCAATCAGTGATACATATGATTATTTCAATTAATCATATAACCATTAATGAATGATATATGGATAAGACTATGCCTCTAAACTTGTTACAATTATCAAAAAACAAAAAATTAACTAATCAACTAGAATATTATATTGAAGCTGAACATTATGATGATATCAGAGACTTTTTATTAAAAAAATTTAATGCTCAAACATTACGTTTTATTAGTGATGATGTTATTTATGAAATTGGCGACATCTTATGTACATTATACTATGAAGATGATTTTGAATCATGTATGTTAAATCTTCAAAAATCAGTACGTACATTGATTCACAAATATAAAGAAAATAAAGATAAAGCACGACATCAAATTGAAAGATTAAATTATGAAATGCCAACAAGTTATTATAAACTTACGGATAAACAAAAAGATGCAATTGATTATAGTGAAGAAACTATTCAAACTTTATTAAAAGAACTTGATATTAGAGAAAATTATTATCAATACGTGGAAGGATTTGAACACGAAAGATATATTGCATATTCTTGGATTTTACATCAAATTCAAATTTGTTTGATGAAACCAGTATAACAAATAAGTAAATCTGTTAATGAGCTGAATTACATATCATATTCAGCTTATTTTTTTTGCCGATTTTTTTAAGTTAGATATCATGAATACACGTTAAACATCTTAAGTACTACTTCGTGTTCCTAAAAGTTTGGTCATTTATGACCGAATAATTCATGTAACATATTTTTAACATTATTGATATTGATATACACGCATTCATTTGTTAGGATAAAATCAAATAACAAGGAAAGGTATATAATGGTATAAACTTATCAAATCAAAAATTATTTTATCAAGTATTATTGCATTAGGACTTATAGGTGTGACAACAACACATGCTAATGCAGATGAGATTTCAGAAGATACAACATTAGAAATGCTCAAAGCTTCGGATATCAATATTGACCAACAAATTATTAGATTAAAAAAGCAAAAAGCACCAAAACAAAAAATTAATGCGTTAAAAACGCAACATGAAAATATCAAATCTAAAATTACTAAAATAGAAGATAAAAAAGCTGATGAAGAAAAAGCTAAACAAGAAGCTGAAAAACAAGCTCAATTAGAAAAACAAAAACAAGAAGCTGAGCAAAAAGCCAAACAAGAAGCAGAAAAACAAGCACAAATAGATGCACAAAAGAAACAACTTGAAGAACAAAAAGCTAAACAAACGCAAGAAACAAATAAACAAGATACTAAACCAAATACAGTAACATCTGTTAGTTCAACAGAACCAATCAAACAAATCACACATAATGGTCTTGATATGAACCAAACAACAGGCACGGTTAATATCCCAGCTTTAGGTGATTGGTTAGAACAAAATAAAGGTACATTTACATCTGCACAATGGCAAAATATTATTCGCCGAGAATCAATGGGTCGAGTAGATATTCAAAATTCATCATCGGGAGCTTATGGTGTATTACAACTTCTAGGTCATGGTGAATATCGAGGTATGACGTTAGGTGAACAATTACAAATGGCTATGCCTTTACCCGCATCTGCTTGGGCTCAAACTGCATATTAATATCAAAGCTAAATCATAATGGTTTAGCTTTTTTGTTATGTATAATAAACATTAGACGTATCAACACAATCATTATACAACAAAATAGTATTCTCATAAATCTATGACAATAAAAGTATTCATATAATAAAATATAAGATACAATAAAAATAGTAAAAAACAACTAAAGAAAGGAATATAATTCAGTAATGAATTATGTAACAAATGCTATGGAAAAACAAACACCACTTATTAAAGTATCTATGGGGCTAGCTACTTTATTTATTAGTACCAGTATTTTAGCTGGAACACAAATTAAAGCAGATACAACATCTAATCATGTTGGATACACACAAGTAGTTAAGAAACCAAAAATCACATCAGAAGTATATGCATTACAGCAAACAACAACACCTAATACACATGGTGGAACATTACAATACGAATTCCACAGTACAAAAACATTAACATCGCCAAATGTGTATATTAAATTACCTGATACGGCACAAGTTGAAAATGTGACAGTTAATAACCAGCCAGTTGAGACAGAAACATATGATTTAGATGGTGATAATGTATTAGTTATACCAGCAACAGAAGCTAAAGATATTATTGTGAAAGTAAACGCATCTAATATCGAAGGTTCAAATACATCAACATATGCATTTCTTGAATCAGAAACTGTTAATGATGCAGATGTCGATGGGATTCATTATGATGAAGGTACAGAAGAGCAAAATCATACGTTTATGCACATTCTAGGAGCTTTTGAGCTACCTATGGACTCAGTTGTAGGAACAAAGAAAGTAACGCACTGGGAAGCAAAAGACGAGCCTGTAGACACACAATCAATGGGTTATATTCAAATTAATGGTTTATTATCAGGAAAAGATAAAAAAGGTAAACTTGTAACTGAATCATTAGCAAATACTACCCAATGGGTAGGAACAGAATTAACTGTTGAGAAATATGAAAAAGATGGTAAAACATGGTATGATGCATCCGATTTGATTAGTATCATTCAATCATTTAAAGATATGAGTGATGGATATGATATTGATTATAATTTAAATAAAGAAACCGGAATTTTAACATTGTCATACACAATTAAAGATTCAACATTAACCGAATCTGAATTTGTTGAAAATGCCGATGGTACAACAGAAACTTATATGTCTAAATTTAATAAACTAGCAGGTAAAGATGTTCATTTACGTAAAAAGACTAACACAGTTGAAATCAATTTAGCTAAATACTACAATCACATTAAGGATGAAAAAGCTAAAAATCCAGATACGTATGAATTTACAACACCATTAAAAGATGTAGTAAAAGTAAATGGTGTTGCTCGTAGTATTTTACCATCTAAAGAATATAACTATAATAAAAATCCATATGGATACAATACAAATAATATTGTTTTAACATGGAATTTAGATAAATAATATGTATAAAATAAGCTGATTTATTTCAGCTTATTTTTTTAGACTTGACGACTTAATTCAAATATGATATTATTACTACATAAGTAGGAGGATAAAATAATGGAACAAGTAGTAACTTTTAGATTTACCGAAACAGAATTAAAATATTTAAATAACTTATCTGAAGTTACAGGAATGTCAAAAAAGATAATCATTGAAAAACTAATTCGATGGATAAACAAAAATCCATCCAAATCACAAACATTAGATTTTACATCTGATTATAACGACAATAACAATCAATGGAAAATCTTAAATATCAGATGCCAACATGAAATAACTAATATGTTAAAACAACAATCAAATCAAATCAATGTATCACGATATGAATTAGTTCGAGCATTGATTAAAAAAGTACCTGAATTACTTAAAACAGGCGAATTATTTGATTATAATTCATTATATTTTGAAAACTTTAAACGAAAGGATAATTAACTATGTTAACCCCTTATTTTTTAAATGACCCCAAAATTACCAATATCTCTATCAATGCTAAAAAACCTGCGCAAATCAAAATCAATTTGAATATTGACCATCCTTATTTATATGTCTCTAATCGAGCAACTAAAAAGGAAGTCCTTGGTTTCATTGACCCTAAGACTGATTTATTTGTGACAACCTTGCCAAATATCACAACGAAGCAAGTAAATCCAAATGACCAATTTAGACAATTAGCGTGCGAACATGCCAATGATTTTATCACTGAATTTATCCTGAAGATGAAAGCCTTGCATGATGCTGACCCCCAAGATTATGACAGTAAATATAAACCATTGCTGCAATTAAATAACGAATTGAGTGAATGTTTGGAATTTCGTTATGACTTTTATCGTAACTTACAACAGCAATTAGATTTAGTATCATCAAAACCATTACCAAATATCAATGAATATTTACAATTTAAAGATGACACAGAATTTAAAAATGATATTTTTGTTACTAAACGATTACCATATTTAAATCCTGAAAATCAAACACTAACTGAAGACCAAAAACAGTTAGTTGACCGTTTCTTAGATGTCTTTGTGGATGAATATAACAAAAAGAAACTTGCTTGGTATTTTGGTGCTATCTTATCTAATATTGATATGAAGCACGAAACAATTTCTAAAGCAATGATTATAACTTCTGATTCTGGTGGTAGTGGCAAAAGCACCTTGATTAATTCATTAGCTAAAGGCTTAGTTACTTCCGATTATCTCAATATTTATTCGGGGTTTGATAACTATTTCAATCTCAATGATAAATTTGCGTCTTCAACCTTATCACCATGTCGCTTACATGTCTTTTCGGAAGCAGCCTTTGCTGGCTATCCAAGTACCAAAGATACTCATGATTTTTCAGGTTTAGATATCTCAAATATCAAAGCTTGGATTACCGAAGGTTTGATTACCACAGAACAGAAATATCAAGCTCGTAAATTAACAGAATTATCAGGTATGGCGATTATTTTAACTAATACACCACCTTTGATTGAACCTACTAAAAAGGAGTTAACTCGCAGATTCATCAGTGTGGTCATCAAATCATCGGATATGGTCGTTGATAAAGCAAAAGCATTAGACATGAATGAACAGCAAATTTATCAATTCATTCAAGCTAATGCTCAGGCTTTTTCAAACTACTTTATATCTTTTTATAAACTAAACACAAAAAGATATCAAAGTTTAGTATATGATTATGAAGAAATTCGAGAAGATATGTTGGAATCTAACGAAACTGAAACTCAACATTCTATTGAATTCAAATCTAAAATCTTAGCGTTACCTTATAAAGAAGCTTTATTATCATTAGCTGATAAAAACAATATTAATATTATATCATTAATTCAAGCTATCGATAACAGTAATATTGCACGTGTTGAGAAATCATATTTATATCTTAAATCATCAAAGCAACTTTTTAAGACATTAGATATATTACAATTTCGACAAATATTAATAGATATTTATGGTTCACCAATTATTAAATTTCATTCTCGTGTATTTAAAATACCTATTAACAAATAACAGATTTGTTAGTTTTATATTATCATAGTTATTAACAATCCACAACAGTAGTATTTCAATACTACTGTTTTTTTTATACACAATATTTTACTTACTTTTAATATCTAAAATATTTTAATTATGGAAACAAATGTATGTTCGATTTTATCTGAGTTTGTTTCCATTTCCGTTAGGTAAACCTAAAATTTTAAGATTTGATGATATCAAAATTATCGATAATTAACCGAAATAATACCAACAGTTAATAATATAATCGATTTATCATTTATTTGTTTCCATTGGTTGAATTTTGTTTCCATTTTTTGTTTCCATGTTAGGAACACCAAAACGCAATGATATCAAGGGATTGAGCGATTTAAAGTTCTAAATGGAAACAAAATTTATTTTTATTTGTTTCCATTTGTTTCCAGTTTTGTTTCCAAAAAAACAGCTATAAACGCTGATATAAAGGGATTTCACTCTTTAATGGAAACAAAATTATGTTCTTTTTATAAAAAAATAGAAAAAAATAAAAAAACAGGGGTAAAAAAATATATATAAAGAGGTATATAGGAGATTTAATGAATTTTTGTTTCCATTTGGAAGTGAAATGTTGATATATCAACGTTTGTAGGTTGTTTTTTGGAAACAAAATTGGAAACAAACTTTGTTTCCGTTTGTTTCCATTTGTTTCCAGTTATCAATTCAAAGTGGATGCTACGCATCCTCACGCATAAGGTCCTACGGACCCCATACCCCAAACTAATTTATGCGGTAATTACTAATCCTCATAGATAAGTTGGGGATAGGGGTTTAATGCATTATTTGCACTTACCTAATCACATTAGATAAATACAAAATCGCTTATACGTTAATTATTTAACAAAATAAAAGCATTAGCCTGTACAAACTGTAATTTATAGTCGTTCAGGCTAATGCTTTTACTTTTAGATTTAATCCAATTCCGGGATATTTTACTTGATATCTATAGTAATCCTGTAAAAAATACCACATTAGAATGTTTCAAATTCTCATCAATTAATAATATTATAGGCAGGAAATTTCCTGTCTATTTTATATTATCATTTTTTTGTTGTTATTGCAATCATATTATTAGTATATAATATCACTTACTTTTAATATCTAAAATTTTTTAACTATGGAAACAAATATATGTTCGATTTTATGTGAGTTTGTTTCCATTTTCGTTAGGTAAACCTAAAATTTTAAGATTTGATGATATCAAAATTATCGATAATTAACCGAAATAATACTAACAGTTAATAATATAATCGATTTATCATTTATTTGTTTCCATTGGTTGAATTTTGTTTCCATTTTTTGTTTCCATGTTAGGAACACCAAAACGCAATGATATCAAGGGATTGAGCGATTTAAAGTTCTAAACGGAAACAAAATTTATTTTTATTTGTTTCCATTTGTTTCCTGTTTTGTTTCCAAAAAAACAGCTATAAACGTTGATATAAAGGGATTTCACTCTTTAATGGAAACAAAATTATATTCTTTTTATAAAAAAAATAGAAAAAAAATAAAAAAAAGGGTAAAAAAAATATATATAAAGGGGTATATTTGAGATTTAATGAATTTTTGTTTCCATTTGGGAGTGAAATGTTGATATATCAACGTTTGTAGGCTGTTTTTTGGAAACAAAATTGGAAACAAACTTTGTTTCCGTTTGTTTCCATTTGTTTCCATTTGTTTCCATTTGTTTCCGGTTATAAATTTAAAGTGGATGCTACGCATCCTCATTAATAAGGTCCTACGGACCCCACACCCCAAATTAATTTATGCGGATATTACTAACCTTCATAGATAAGTTGGGGATAGGGGTTATAAGCTTGCTTATGAGGACTCGCTTGCGACCCTTAATATGCGGATGCGTAGCATCCCTTATTTAACACATTACTGTAAATATCACTTTATTTCCTCTATATCAATAGAAAATTATTTAATGTTATAATATAGCCTAAGATATTTTGTTAGTACTTAAAATATTTAGAAGCATACTTAAGCATCATATAATCATTTCTAGTGCGTTATTTAAATTCACAAGTATAATAATATTAGATAGATACAAAATCGCTTATACGTTAAGTATTTGCCAAATAACATACTTATATTTTAAATTACGCTTTCCTACGGAAAGCTAATAATGGGGGTAAACCCCCAAACCCCTAAAAATCTTTGAAATAGAAGTTATTGACCCATATAACGACTCTCTTGTACTTAACTTCTATACTAAGCATTATCGTTGTTATATTAATAATGATAATGCTTCATTACATATCAAATAAATATGAAAGGAATGATATAATTGATTGAGATTTGTTCAATTAGAGAATTTGATAATTCAAAAATAAATATTGCCATTGTTCGTAGAATGAAACCGATGAATCATGTTATTCAAGAATCAGTATTATCACCAAATAATGAATTATTAAATAAATATTTGTCATTACGAAATCAAAATGAATGGAATTATGAAACATTTCAATCTATTTACGTTCCTGAATTTTTAAAGCAAATGAATACTAAAGAAGTCAGACAAAAATTAAATCAATTATATGTTTGGCAAACTAAACATCCTAATGATTCATTGCAATTAGCATGTTTTTGTAAAGATGAAACTATTTGTCATAGAAGTATCATTGCAGGATTACTTCAAGATGTTGGAATTAACGTTAAAACTGCAACAGGTAATGATTATTCTAAATATTATCATATGTTACAATCCATGAAATGATAGAATTTGTTAATAAGAAAGGATAAAATAAATGATTACACGAAGAGAATTAGATGCTAAAATTAATGAACATTATGCTTTATTATTGGAAATTGATAATTTAAAAACATGTTTAGATGAAGCAATTACACATACAAATAGATTAGAATATCAATTAAAATATGTAGAAGACGCAAATGCATTTACTGATATTCTTGATAGTAAGAAATATAAATATATTTTTGATTGGGATACCAATTGTTTATATCTTAAATTCGATGAAATTGCAGATATTAAATATGAAGAATTTAATTTTTATGATATTTGTGATTTACAAACGGAATATGAAAAAGAATTATTTCCTGGAAAAGATATTTTACCAGATGCTCAGCAAGTACTTATTACTTATTTGTTATTTAAATATGATAATTTGACATCAGTAAAAACATTAAATGATAATATTGATTCTTTCCTAACAAATACATTAATTAGTAAAAGAGCACAGACTTCAATTACTTTTTCAATTAATATGAACTTAGTTTTTGATATCATACCAGGTGACCTTTTAAGCTCAGTTTTAAATTCGTATATAAAAGATGGAATTAATGCATCAACTTTTGATTTCTTATTTGTTAGATATTTAGTATTATATTATAGTCAACTTAAATTTATAGAGTTGTTAACTGAAAATGGATATGATTGGTCATTGTCATCTGATAGCAATCATTTATCTTATAATTTTATTGTTAAAAATGATAAATCTGGTAGATATAAATACACGTATGATGTTTTAAATAATTATTAAATATACGTATATTATAAGGAAGAACAAATATGAGCATAGAAGATAAAATTTTAAATAAGTATGGAAGTACTAGAAAAATTTTCGAAACATTGAAACATCCAGAAGAAATAGGAATAAGTAAATTATACAAACAAGACAATATTAAGGATGATTGTTATGAAATATGTATATTTACTAGAGATGACAGAATTTGCACGAGATACTTTCGTGTTAAAAACATATGCTAAAGTGTTTGCTACGTTTGATAGTGCGTTAGCTTATGCTAGGAATGAAATGATTGCTACATCATTAACAATCAAAGATGATAAAGCACAATTAATTTCATATTATGATAATACTGATTGGACACATAAAATCATTGACATTAATAAAGTAAAAATTGAAAATTAAAAATATTGGCTAAGTTAATAAATAGAAAGATAGAAGGTGAAAAAATGAAAATTAAAACAACTACTAAAGAAATCAATGTATCCGAACATTTATCAAATATTTTAATGTTTATGGGTATTAAGGATATTATGACGAAACATTCATTATTGAATGTCATCCAAACTTCTGAAGTCATGACAATTGCTAAAGGGCAAGAAATCGATTTTAAAGAACTCGAATCTTTGAAATCCATTATTCGAGATTTGGATGACGATGTTAAAATTGATATCGTTAAATAATATAAAAGACACGTACATAATTAAATGTATGTGTCTTTTTACTTATGTCAACCACACAGTTTTTGCTAAGTTCAACAGCACAGTGTTTGCTCAGGGGTTGTAAGAATATTTAATGTGCATAGCATTAATAACGTAATAGGATTTATGTATATAACTAATATTGCACATTCATATCAATATGATATAATATAAATATCAATAAGATATAAAAGGAGAAAATAAAAATGATATTAAATAAAATAGCCAAATCAAAATGGTTTGATGTATTAGGTGTAGTAATTGTAGTAGCTATTTCGATTGCATCAGGATATTTAACAGAAACATTAGCAGACGTGGGTAATTTTGGCTCTTGGGCTGTATTTGTACCATTTGGGTTAATTAGTATTTTTAATGCTGGATTATCTATTATGTCAACAAGATTAACAGGTAGAATGGATAATATTGGAAATGTTGTAGGTATTATTAATACTGTTTTATCTGGTACCATTGATTATCTGTTAGGTAATAAATCGGCAGTAATCACGTATCCTGTTACGTTTTTGATTTATACATTTGCAATTAAGAAATGGATGAATTCAGAAAAATATAAAGCATCTGAACCATTAACGGGTACTAAAGGTGTTATGACGATGATGGGTATTTTTGTAGCAAGTATGGTATTTAGTTTTGTTACGAATTATGTCGGATATCAAGGACAAACATCATTGTTATTCTGGATTGTAACTTTAGCCTTTGGTTTGAGTTTGACCGCAAATGTATTAAATGCTATGAAATTAAGTGTTCAGTGGCAATATTGGTTGGTATATAATTTTATTCAATTAGTGAAAGCGTTAGTACAAGGTAATTTTGCAAATGTTGGTAAATATATTTATTATATTATCAATAGTATTGCAGCATTAAGTTTTTGGACAACGCGAAAAGAAAATAGTAAATTAGCTTAATATGTAATGTTATATATTACATGTAAGCATTAAGAAATTAATGCTTACAAATGCCGTTATCTGTAAATTTGATAATAGTATTTGTAAGTGTTAATTTATATTGAAATTTAATTCTCTTTAATGGATAATGTCAATTACACCAGTCTAACATTAGTGATTGTATCTCACAAACATTAGTAGTTCAAATGTATCTTCTTAATAATGTTATAAATGTATCATATGATGACATGTTATTGCTATCTATTATAAACAATAGTTAATGAGCTCCTACTCACATGTGGATACAGAAAATACTTAATACGATTCATCCACTATTTAAAAATAGTGATTTTTCTTGTAAAATAATATACATAAACAAGAAAGTTGGTAAATAAATGGAATTTAAATCAAAACAAGAAGAAAAGAAATATTATGAAGAAACTGCAACAGAAGATGAATATTTAACTTGGTATCATAATCAAGATTTACCGTCATATAAAAAACCTAGTGTAACTGTAGATATGGTAACATTACGATATGATAAAGAAGATAATAATCTCAAAGTCTTATCAATTCAGCGAAAACGTAATCCTTGGCGTAACAAATGGGCACTTGTAGGTGGTTTTGTAGATGAACAAGAAGATATTATTACGGCTGGGAAACGAGAATTACAAGAAGAAACAACATTAGTTGTTGATAAAGACCAAATTCAACCGTTACCTGCGTGGTCACAACCCAATCGAGACCCTAGAAATTGGACTATTACTAATCCATTAATTATACAACTATCACCAGATAAAGATATTAATATTACAGCTTCAGATGATGCTAAAAATTATCAATGGTTAATTGTAAGGGATGTTAAAAATTTGGATTTTGCATCAGACCATAAAGATATTTTAATTAATTCTTTGGCTAATTTAGAAACCCAAATTAATGAAAAAGGATTATATCCAATTAGACATTTGTTAAGTGATTCTTTTGATTTGTCCGACGCTAATAATATTGTACATCAATTAACAGGTCATAGTTTAAAACCTGAAATGATGAATCAACTAAAGGTTAATGGTGATAAATATATGATTAATGATGAAACTCATAAATCAAGTATGTGGCTATCAGATGAACTATTATCTGATGGTTTGTCAGATTTAAATATGGAACAAAATCAACTTTGAATAGAGAGGAATATTTATGAATAAAACAATAAAAAATATGGTATTAATAGCAGAACAAAATGGACTATCTGCTAATAACATATGGAAAATAAAAAATAAAAATGGATATATTTGTGTCTACCATCATTCAATATTGATTCTTGTTCTCGATAATTTAAATATTAAATATGTTTATTGTGAATCAAAACATGATTTTAATGTTATAAAATATATGTTAGATATTTATCATGTTGATTATGAAAGTATTAATTATATCAGTAGAACAGGAGAATTTTATTTGAGAATAACAGATAATATTACATGGCTTTATGGACGAGGTTATCGTAGAGGCGTTAAACGAATAATGTTAAATTATAAAAATAATTGTTATACTTGGGATGATGAAGAAATATTTGACCATAATCAGAAAATGATTAAAAAATATGATAACTTAGATTAATTATAAGTTTTTAAGCTTATATGTCATAACAGAACGCATAAAATTAAGGTTTCTAACATCCATCTTTATGTTAAAAACATAAAATGTTTAAATGCTCTGGTAATTAATGTGTAAGCTGTATCTGTACAAATTGTAGCAACACATAAAACACCATATAAATCTAATCTGTAGATTAGAGTGGTTGAAGAGGTAATAATAATGGCAATTGATGAACAAACCGAAAAGGAAATGATTGAATTTTGGAATGAGATTGATTTAGAAAAGATAATAAATTATTTTATAGTTGATGATACAGAAGAAAGCATTGATGATACAGAAGAAAGAGGCGTTAAATGAATAAAGACTTGACAATTCAAAGACGAATCGGATATTTTTTCCTATTTTTAGGCTGGCAAATGTTAATTTTTATGTTTGTTGGAAACGCAAAAGATGAGTTATGGATACAACTAATTAATTATTTGTTTGCTTATACGATTGCTTATTATGGGGCAATTAAATGTTTATCGTTAGATGAAACATCACTCACAAAAGATAAACATCTATTATTTAAAACATTAGGGTTAAGATTTCTTTCATTATTTGGTGCTATTATTGGGTATCGATTAATTTTATTTGCTTTAGGGATACAACAAACAGTATCTGATAATCAAGCATCATTAAATTCGTTATTAGATTCACCATTACGGTTTGTATTTTTATTAGTAATGGGTATCGCAATTGCTCCATTTATTGAAGAATTTTGTTTTCGCTATCTTATGTTATATAAAGTAAAACATCAAAAAGTAATGATGCTTATTTCTGCTTTATTGTTTGCATTAGTTCACATGATAGGTCAATCATTTAATTTGTATTGGGTTACTGATTATATTCAATATTTTATTATTGGAATTTTCTTTGTTTATAATTTTGTTAAATCTCAAAGTTATAAACAAAGTGTATTATTACATTCATTATGGAATTTTGTTTCTGTAATGTTAATGGTTATTAGTACGTTAATCAAATAATATTTTAATTATCACATCATTTAGATGTGGTATTTTTATATGTAAAGCAATTAAATGGTTATTTAAAAGGTTGATTAACTATTGACAAATCTAATATTGACTACCGTAAATAAAATTAGGAAAGGAAAAACTATATAAATCTTTTTAAATATGTGGACAATTTGTCTGCATATGATTACATTTTATATAGCAGATGATTATATGAATAAAGATAAACATTATTATGAAACAAAAGCATCGGAAGATGAGTTTTTAGAATGGTATAAGCAACAAGATTTACCATCATATCCAAAGCCAAGTGTTACTGTTGATATGATTGTTTTACGTTATCATGAAGAAACTAAAAAACTTCAAGTTTTATTACAACAAAGAAAAACTAATCCCTGGAAAAACAAATGGGCTTTGATTGGAGGATTCTTAACACCAGAAGAAGATATTATTGATGCAGGAATTAGAATCACAAAACAAAAAACAGATATCCAATTATCACGAAAACAAGTCAAACAATTACCGGCTTGGTCAAATCCAAATCGAGACCCTAGAGGTTGGACTATTACTAATCCGTTAGTTGCTCAAGTATCAGATACTAATTATAAATCATCTGAATATTCATGGGTAAATTTGGAAGTTGTTAACTCATTAGATTTAGCTGCCGACCATAAAGATATTATCAAATATGCATTAGATACTTTAAAATCAAGATTAAAAACAGAAAGATTGGATGCTATTAGTAATTTATTAGGTATTTTTACAATTACTAAACTCGAAGCTATAATTACTCAATTGACTGGTAATAAACCTACTAGAAATAATCTTAAACGAGATTATAAAGACCAATTAATAAGTGTTAAAAATACACAATATAAAGGTATTGGTAGACCTGAAAAATATTATCATATTAAATAATAGATTAACGGTGTTAATCTAAATTTGGTATTAAAATGATTTATGACCTGTTTAATCATGATAAATAGAAAGGAAAATTAAAATGACAACAAATAAGACTGATTTTTTATCTGTTATTATGGATACAAATACTGAAGCAGTAGATGCATTTTTTACAAGGCTTAAATGGTATGAGTATAATGTATTTCATATTAAAACAAGAGAAGAATCAAAGAAATTATATAAAAAAATTATTAGACGCTGTACATCTTATAGTGAAATATCATTAGATATTTATTCACTTTCTGAAGCATTAGAAAAACTTGTTATTGAGAAAACATTAGAAACAATGAATGCAAGTGAAGAGTTTGAAAAATCGGTATTCCAAAATTATTTTATTGATGAGTATGTATGTGTAAAAGATGATACAAAATTATATAGTTTATTTTCTGAGGATATTAAAAAGCAATTCCCTAACGAATGGGAAAAATTTGCATCTTTATTAAATATTACAGAGAGTGGATTTACACCTGAAACTGATGGATTAAAATATTATAGTAATTTTAGCAAACCGTTAACAACTGATAACACATTTGATAATAACTTTTATCACAAATCCGTATTAGAAAAATTGGATTTTATTATTGAGAATATGAAAACAAATACCAAATTTTGTGAACGGCTTGATAAGTCATTTAAAGAATACACAGAATTAAGAAAGAAGGTTTAAATGTGAAAACATCATATCGAAAATTTCCAAAGATTTATCGGTTAAAAAAAGAAGAACAAAACAATAAAAAAGCTAAAATTCCATCATTGGTTGAAAATATTCGAGCAGGAAAAGATTTTAATATCACAGAAAAATTAGATGGAACAAATGCATGCTTACGGATGATTTAAATTTTTAAATAATTAACATAGATTCTGGTGAATTATATTAGGCTTAAACTTAAATATATTAGGCTTAAGCGAAAATTATTTATGTGTAAACTTAAATATTAGGTTCGATTCCTAACTATGTTTTATTTGGTTATTTCCAAGTATTTAACTATATTTTATTTGATATAATAAATTATAAATACACATAATATCAGGGGCATCAAACTTTATACTTAAATTTCTATTCGTATTGCAAATTAATGACCGTTATTTTGGAGGAAACAAATGACAAATCGTAAACAACTAGCAAAAGACCGACTATTAATTTTAGAATACATGCACTCAAATGATGAGGATGCAAATATGTTGATTGGGCAATGTAAAGAGTTAGCAAATTCAAATAATCCAGATGACATTGAAAAATGTATTGATTTGATGTATGAACAATTTGAATCTGAATTTGCATCAGGTGCGTTATTAGAAGCCTTTAGTACCTTAATCAAACAAAAAGTTTAGATATAGGTAACCGTTAGACGAATAATCGATATTTTAGACAACCATTAATATAGAAATTAAAGTTTGATGCTCCCGATATTATGTGTATTAATTAACAATAGAATGAAATGAAACAATAGAAAGGAATTATAACAATGTCATATAAAATTTCATATTTAGAGTATTTTTTAGATAATGGAAACCACCTTCACTATACATTTAAATTTTTCAAAGTTGGAAGAATTCAAGATATTTTTAAAAAATGTACTGATATTATTGAAGAAACACAAAAATTAATTGAAAATGCTAAAAAAAAATTCCCTAACAAAGAAGCATATTTACCGAATTTTCTACCTGATAATCTTACAATCAAACAAGTTAAAATTAAAGATATTAATATTAATGATTTGTTTATTTTTTCGACACAAAAAGAATATTTTAGACATGTATCAAATACAGATTATAAAATTTGTATTGAAGATAATAATGTGACTTTTTGGGAATCATATTATATTTCTAATAATGTTCAAAAAATTTGGAAACATGAAACCGGAATTAATAAGTTTAATCTTTTAAAATATTATATTGTAGAGGGAACAATTGATAAAACAGATATTCAAATTGAATCTATTACACTTAATATGATTGAAATGAATAAAACTTTTAAATCTTTCGATTATAATATTATGCATCATATTATTGTTAATGGTACATTGCATGATAATAAAGTACAATTTAATTGTGATATTCGTAGATTATCAGAAACAGAATATGAATGTTTTGTGTACATGCCAAATTCTAATATGCGTAATAATAGTACATTTGAAGATTATATTTGATAAAGGAAGGAACATATTATGTATAATGTAATTACAGAAGTAGCATCCCATCATGGGATTTTCAAAATTTATAACTATTATCAAAATATCAAAGGTAATATTGCATCATTTACCGTACAACATAAGAATAACACAATTTATTTTGACATTTGGGAAGATGATAATATTCTTGTTACTACAAATAAAGAATTAACAGAACATATTTCTTATATTGATGTATCAAAAGAAGATAACACAATTGCAAGTAAAGTACGAATCAAAGATTCCTTTTTATATTCGTATTTGTCTTTTATTTTAGATTTGCGAAATGAATTATTGATGCCTAATTGATAACTGCTATTTAATATAATTGACAAGAAAGGAATTGATAACTATGTTGAAAATTTATACAGGTAATAATACATTAGGAAATATTGAAATGACAGAAAGAGTATTTAATGATATGTTTTGGGGATATGATTCGGATTTTACAACATGTATCTATAAAAGTATTTCATTTGTAGATGGTGATAGTGCTGTCGAATTCCTAGAAACCTTAATTTCTCTGTTTGAAACAGCATTAGTAGCTGAAGAAATGGAAAAATATGATTGCTCATCAGCTTTATATTTTGATGATATTAAAAATATTATCGAAGATAAGTTAGCACCAACATATGAAATGAAAGATGATAATTTCAGTTCAAAATTGTGGGCAAATATTACGCCAACTACTATTCTTGATTTGAAAGCTTTGATGGGTATTATTGTGACATCTTAAAAGTAACGAAAGTAACGAAAGTAACTAAAGTAACTGAAGTAACTAAAGTAACTGAAGTAACTAAAGTAACTAAAGTAACCATAGTAACTAAAGTAACCATAGTAACCATAGTAACTAAAGTAACCATAGTAACTAAAGTAACCATAGTAACCATAGTAACTAATGTAACTAAAGTAACTAATGTAACCATAGTAACTAAAGTAACTAATGTAACCATAGTAACTAAAGTAACTAATGTAACTGAAGCAACTGAAGTAACCATAGTAACTAATGTAACTATAGTAAATAAAATAATTAAATGTGCAATCTGAAGAAAGGATATCTAATGTCATATAAAATTTTATATTTTGATTATTATTTAAATGACGAGAATCAATTATGTTATACAACTAATTATTTTACAGTTGGAAGAATTCAAGATATTTATACTAAATGCAAAGAAATTTTAATCATCACAAAACAATTATTCAATTATGCTAAAAATAATTTTTCAAATAATATTGCATTTTTACCAGCACAAAGTATAAGAATGCCCGCACAAAAAACATATATTAATGATGTTAATATTGATAAATGTAACATATTTAGTACAAGACGAAGATTTTTTAGGGAATTTAAAAATCATGATTCCTATGGGATTATAATTAATCCAAATAACATAAAAGTAGCAGATAAACATCATAGTTCACCTAATCTTTGTATATATACTGAATATGATATTAATATTGATAGTGAAAACATCAAAAAATCATATTCTATGACAATTTATCAAGATAATTTAGATGATTTTGAAAATATCAATATTGAAAATTTTCATTTTGATTTTCAGGATATTATTAATCAAGTATTACGTACACATGAAGTATCAGAATTAGAATTATATACAGTTTATTTTGATGATATTGATGGATATATGGAGAATGAAACGCAAACATTTACATGTTATGTTTATAGATTTGATGAATTAAAAATTGAAATTTCTATACAAATATTGGATATTAATGAAACTTTAACTTAATATCTATATAATGAAAGGTAAACAAAATCATTATTTATTAAATATCAATAAAAATGATTAGTTAAAAATACTAAAGTTCTATCATTTATATTAAAATTATTTATACTTATATAATAAGAAAGGACGATTAAGATGAGTAAAAGAGTATTAAAAATGCTAGAAATTGCAGAACGAAGAGGCACATCAAAACAATTACCGTGGAAGGTATCAAATAAAAATAATATTATTAATGTATATCATTATGATACACTTATTTTGACACTCACAAATAATAAAATTACTTATGCTTATGGTATTTCTGCTACAGATGCTCGGAATATTCGAGATATCTGCAATGCTTATAATGTTCCATATAAACGTATTTCATATAAACCATCAAGTGATACATTTATTGTTGCAACTGATGACCAATCGTGGCAAGTAGGTGAGATTTAAATGCTTGAAAAGCAATTAAAAACTATGTTACATGAAATGGAAACAAATCCATTATTTATTAAATGTCAACAAAAAGGATTAGTTAAAAATACTAAAAATTCTATTATTGATACTAAAGCTTCAATTAAAGTGGGTCATGATTTTCAAACAGTTTATACTAAAATTGTTGATGCAAGTGAACCAAAGATTATTAATCGACATCAATATGTACTTATTAAACAATTATTTAATGGCTCTATTTATTTAGCTTATAATATTAATCGTCATTCTATTGATATTATCAATTTTAATAATGGAATTAATATTCAAACATTATATGAAAAAGATTTTTTAGTTGAGTCTATTATTGCTGATGGATTAGAACATTTATCTAAAAATCAAATTGATGCTTGGTATAAGGATGTTTCATCTACTAAACAATTAATAACATTATATGACTAAATTTACAATAAATCATTTAAAACATACTTATTTAGTATGTTTTTTTTTTGTTTTCCATACGGAAAACAATATATTGGGATTTTATCCCAATCCCTAATAAATCCTTGAATTATCGTTAATTTATAACATAAACATAAAGAAAGGAAATTAAAATGATTATTAATATTATAACAATGTGGGAAATGTTGGCAATTTCAACATATCGACAAGACCCCAATGTATATTGTTTCTTTTTTGTTATTGCAATATTTGCATTTATTAAAGTTGTTTTTGATGTTACAGAGAAACGAAATATTAGTAAAGCACAATTTAATTGGAATATTATTAAAACTGTATTCTTTACTTGGATTTTTATTTCCTTTTTGTGTTCTCTAACATATGTTAATAATGATAAAGTAATTGGATTAACTAAAAAAACTTATCAAATTGAACAAATGCAAGATATGAAAATATTTAAAACTAATAAGGGTATGATTAAATTTAAAGATTCAATCGATACAAAAGATAAATCCAAAGAAAAGAATGTTTTAGTTGTATTTTATAATAATGATGGAACACCTAATCAACATGCTTCTTATGTAAAATAATTAAATACTTAGGAAAGGATATTGCATAATATGGAATCTAATGACGAATTAAAAGACTTCTTAAAATATATGTTTATTGGTGTGATTTTAATGACTATATTTTTATTATCTCTAAATTATTATAATAATAGACAATTATATAATGAAAATAATCCAACTAATATTAAAACATTAAAAACTGCACATAATAAATATGTAGTCAGAAAAGAAACACCTGTTAAATTTATTAAATATGATGAAACAACAGATTATTTTGTATGGAAACGAATAAAACCATTAGTTAAAGTAGAATATCCTGATAATCTTGTTAAATCATATGATATCCCTCAATATCAAACGTTTAATTTGCATAATATTCCTGTTGAATATCGATTCACAAATAAAAATCATCCTAATGAATCAACAGAATTGATATTTCAATATGAAGCATTTAAACCAAATACGCCAAAACAAATTAAACATGCATTATTAGATGCTCGAAATAATTTCTTTCCATCTGAATATGTAAATACAAAACCTGATAATGTTTATTTTGTCATTTATAAAAATTCTCAATAAATATGATAAGAAAGGAACCACTTAAATGTTTTATATGTTATCAATTGTCACTAATAATAAAAGTCATGAAGATTATCAGATTTATACCAAAAAGGAATTACAAAACACATTAAAATCATTATTAAATAAAGAATCTAATGTTGATATCTATCAAGCTGTTAAGGAATTAAATAACAAATTTGAATTAAAAGCTGAAATTAAAAAATGTGATTATCAAACATTTTATATCTTACATCAATATGAAGGCTATAACTATATAGTATTTGAGGAAAATGACATTATTGACATGATGAATACAGAATTCAAAGAAGAAAAACGAAACTATGTCAAACCACAATCATTTACGAATTATTTATATGAAGCATATTTAGACGATTATCGATTTTTAAAAGTTACATCAGAAAATAATCATGTTAAAATTTATCGAGCGGAATTTGATACTGCTGATGATATAGAATGGTTATTGTTTGATAAAGTTAAAATTGATTGGGATTTTATAAAATATAACGCAAAATATTTCAAATAACAATTATAGGATTAAACAATAGAAAGGAATAATAGAATGGTAAACAAAGCACGAGTTGTTTTATTTAAAGCACGAAATAAAGATAATAAACATTTACTAGATTTTAAAGAGGTATCTAAATCATTTTTAAGTTCAAAAAGTGATGAAGAATTGGCAACAAAATTTAAACAATTTTGTAATGAAAATCCAACATATAAATGTCGATTTTATGTTTCTGTTAATACCAGAGATGATGAAAAAGTACGAAAAGCGATGATGCATTATTTATTAGATAATAAACCACCGCTATCTAAATTGCAACAACGTGTTGTAAGTATTGCTGATAAACCTGAAAATAGAGCATCTAATAAATGGTTATTAGATATGGATGAACAATTAACAGAAAAACAACGAATCAAATTCTTATTAGATGTTGGCGAAAAAACAGAGGTCGAAAAAGCAAAAGTAACACCTAATGGAGTACATGTTGTTGTATCCCATGGGTTTGATACACGAGAACTTTGTAAGTTATATCCTAACTTAGAAGTTAAACGTGATGCCATGTTCTTAGTAGATACTAATTTTTAAATATTAATAGGATACTTCAATTCTGAATTATCCTTTAACGGACCTTGAATCGAAGGGATATTCATTATTGTCAATGAAAACAGGTTCGAATCCTGTAAGGTCCATATGGGTGGAAATATTTATTAGAAAGGAGAATGAAATTTGAATACAACCGATATTTATAAAATTAATCAAAATGGTGATGTTCAATTTTATGTATCATTACCGAATGATTATATTGGAGCTACTTACGTATGGGAATCATTAAGTACAAAATATAAAACCAATGATACCATATCTACTGGATATGAAAATCTTATTGATATGTATAAACATAATCATACTAAAATGAAAACTTATGACCGAATTACGTTGGGTACAACACTTGATTATGTTTGTATGTTAAAAAAAGATTTTAATCAAATCATTGATTCCTTCACAAAATTTGACCAACATTATCCAAATTCAAATTTACCATTACAGATTGAAGTAATCAAAACACTACAAAAAGATGATGATTGTATGGGTATTACTTGGGTTCAAAATAGTGTTAGGGATATATGGAAAGATGATAACAACAATGATTTGATTCCTTATAATATTTTTAAAGGCGAAAAACATGTGTTAGTAAAGCTTTAATATAAAAATAGAAAGGATAAGAAAATGAAACAACAAACTTCAAAAATTCCATGGACCTCCATTGTTATTGGGATTGTAACAATGTTAGCTGTATGGTATATTTTTACACCTGTTCTTGACGATATGCGTAAAAGTGTCAATCCTGATGTTGTGACTACAAAAGAGCTTGATAACTTAAATAAAAAATATGTGATTCAAAAGAATATTCCTATTAAATATATTGAATATTCCAAGAATGACCCGTTTTTTATTTTCTGGACCAAAAAAAATACGTATGTCAAAGTATTTTACCCGAATAATAAAGAAGAAACAATGTTGTTAAAGGATATTTCTACCGAATATAAAGTATCTGATACATCTCATAAAAATGGAACTAAAACTTTAATTTATGCTTATGAGGACTATAAACATAACACGCCTAAATCTGTTAAAAATACATTGAATAAATATCGTACGTATATGGGTTTAGGTCCAAAATTATCACCTCTCGGTCAAGATAATGCAACACTTAAATTTGTTATTTATAAAAACGCTAAATAATAAACTAATAATCTCAAATTTATAAGGTAATATGCTCTGGTGAGTTAAAGAGAAGTTCGATTCTTCTACATATTATAAATGGTATAGAAAGGATAATTGAAATGACAACAATTGCAAAAGTTAGATATCGGGACTATGTAGGTCCATGGACAATTGCTATTAAATTTTTAGATATTGATTTTTCAGGTGATAATAAGAATGAATATGACCGTTTATGGACAAAAGTTGATTTGAAAATATTCGAAGACAAACAGCAAGAAGAAAAATCCTTAATTAATAAGAAAAAAGAATTGGAAGTAAAACGTAAAAATATTAATAAGAATATTTTGGAAACAAAAAAAGAATTATCTAAATATCATCCATGGTATAAACGTATTTTGGGTAAACATTTTCAACATGAACAAGTACCAACTCTAAAAGAACAAATTAATGAGTTAACAAAACAAAGTTACAATTTGTATAATGAAATTGAAAGATACACATCGGAAATAGAATCTTTTAAATATTCTGATTCCGTATATAAATTATCTATCAAAAAAGATGATTTTTTGATTGGTAATGGTTTTAAATTGGTAAGTACAGTCCATAAAGATAGTAATGATATTACAGTGGAAACATGGCAAAGAGATTGATGTAATGTTAAATTACAACATTATGAAAGGATAAATATTATGAATAATGAACTAACACAATATGATTTGAGACCTATAATTGGTCCACAAGTCAGATATCATGTAAATCACCAAATTCTCAAAACGGCATTAGATGGTAAGTATACAGTAACTTTCAATATAAATGATTTTATTGATGATTCATTATATGAATTGTTTAAATCCCATATTCATCATGTTATTTATAAAGTATTTGAAGGTTATAATATCAAAATTAATGATAAAGAAATTTTTATTTCTTGGGAGAATATTGAACCTGCTACAGATTATTATTTTTATAAGCTTCCAAATGATTTAGCACCTTCGGAAGCTGCAATGATTTCATATGTACAAACAGATGAGATTTGTTTACAATTAAAAACTAAAGTCTATCATGAAATGCTGAATTATATAAACTTGATTCGTGATAATAAAAATAAGTTACACTTAACTCCAATTATTGATTGTAAGTTAATTTATTATATTATTGAAGATTTAATCGATGATAAAACGTTTAAAGATGCATTTTATAAATCGAGATTTAATGGATATGTCGATGAAATGAAATATGCATTACGATTAATTTTATTTTCTGAGTTATCAGAGTATTGTCAATCTCATAATATTAAAGTTAGTGATTTAGAACCTAATACGTTATATTTACGATTATTTATTTAATAACTATAATAATTATCAATTACTTTAACTTAAAGATGAGGTTTGTATCTAACAAATCAAGACGATGAATACGCAAAAATTAATTATAAAAAAAATGAGGTAATAAATATGTATATTAAGGGTAAATGGTGGGTAATTTGGTTATTAGAAGGTTTAGTATTGTTATTAGGTATTTTTATGATTTATTGTTTCGCAACAAGTATGATAAATTTATTTACTCATCAACCATCAAAAACAGAATTATCACAATTACATGATAAATATGTGATAACAAAACAAGTACCTGTTAAATATATTAAATATTCTAAAACAACATCTGGGTTTATTTGGAACGAAAAATCTGATTATAAATTAAGTACAATAGATACAGAATATAAAATTCCTACTAAAAAATATAAATCAGGGACAACGCGTTTATTATATTCATATGAAACATATAAAGAAAATACACCAGAATCAGTCAAAACAAAATTAAAAGACACTTCGTATCAACCTAAGAAACAATCTCGTTTATCTTTTATTGCGGGTGCATATATTAAATTTATTATTTATAAGAAAGCTGAAGAGTAATAACTCAAAGATATCAATTAAAATTAACACATGAAAGGGTAGATAACATGAAAAAAGAATTAATTGTTACAGATGCTGATTTACAGGAATGTTATCCATACTCGGAAAGATTTGGTCACGAAGAACCTATGGAATATTCAGTGAATGAATCATTATTAAATAGTCAAGGATGGTATAAAGTTGATGAGTCAAATATGATTGTTCAAGTTCAATTATCAAAAGATGATGCTGATTTTATTGAAGCGACAAAACATTTACCGTTATATAATGCTTTTATTGATAAAGCTGTAGCATATATTGATAGTTCATATGATTTTTTAAATGATGAAGATATGAGACAAAATATAATGCAGAATTTATTAAATGCTCGTATTAATGGATATACACTTAAACCTGAAAATTATTATAATTTCGTAGAAAGGAATGAATAACCATGAAAGCTGTAATTATTGAAAAAAAGAATCAAACCGAAGATTATAATTTAATTTTAAATTATGATAAAACCAAAAAATCTGAGTATTTAAAATTACCAAGTGTATCTACAGATATTGAAGATGATAATTATGCAATTAATGTATACTATTCTACACATCCCACAATGAGATTTAATGATTATGACAATTTTTATATTGATAATAAATCGGTTACAATCTCTGAATATTTACAAATTGTATTTAGACACTTACCTAGTGATATGTTATTACAAATGATTCCACCATTAAAAAAATTAAATAAAACGGATATTGAGTTTTTATTGGGTTCAAGAACTTATGTTGAACCTGTTAAAAAACATGACATTCCAAAACACTTTTATGTGGTAAATCAAAATTATTACGAAAATGAATATACGAGACACTATAATCGGCTTGTAATTATTTCTGATACGAATTATTTAGAAGAAGATTTATTTGATTTAGTATGCAAATTTCATGACCAAGAATGGGCAGAATTTGATAAGGATGGGTATGTTGTTAATAGTTCATGGTATCAACCACCACGAAAGGAAAAAATTACGATTAAAGATGAATCGTACGATTATATCACATATTTAATTAATGATAGACATAATCAAAATTTCAATCATTATAATGATTTAGTTTTCTTACAATTAAAAGATGATAATTTATATCCTGTTACAACCGAAACTGTTGAACAATATGGTAAAGTATCCGAAACCCAATTACAAACATATATGAATTACTTATTATTTAAAGAATTAAAAGAGCGTTATTGTACTGATGAATGTATTAAACAATTACTTTTGAGTGGGCTTGAAAAACCTAAATAGAAAGGATAATCACATAATGAACGATTATGTCTATGTAGTGAATATCACAGAATTCACATTAGATGAACACTTAGATGGTGGGAATATGATTGTATTTAAGACTATTGAGTCGGCAAAAACCTATGTAAAAAGTTTATTTAAAGACTTTTTAAAACAAAATTATACAATTGATAAAGGTGATGATTTACTCATTTATACAAGTTATTATGAATCACATCCAGATATCTGTCATTATAGAGTTATGATTCATAAATTATTAGTAAATCAATAAATCTTATCTTATTAATGTATAAGAATGATTAGGGTAAAGGTAATATTACGTGTTAGATTATTAAATATAACAAATAAAAAAGGATGTAATTTTATGTTTGAATTACAAGGTAAAAATAATAATGCTAAAGTATTTACAGATAATATTGACCAAAAAACTATTGGGCAAATCGTAAATATGCTAAATGAAGATATAACAAAGGATACTAAAGTCCGCATTATGCCTGATACGCATTACGGTAAAGGATGTACGATTGGTACAACAATTGCATTACCGGAAGATAAATCATTATGGAAAGTATCTCCTTCCATTGTAGGTGTTGATTTATCATGTGGGATGATGACTTACAAATTAAATCAAAAGGTCACACACGATGATTTAAAACGATTAGATGACGTTATCAATAAATACATCCCTTCAGGCGCAAATGGTTATGGTGATACACATTTTAAAACTCCAAATCATAAAAATATTAATACGGTCAATAATTTAATTAATAAATTATCGTTTAAAATCGGAAACAAACAAAGACATACTGAAACATTAGGAACTCTCGGCGGAGGTAAACTGATTGCCTCCCTTACATGTAAGGTGTAAGAAAAAAATCTGTTAAATTGACGGGAAACCACTTAGAGCCTTAATTACTAACTATTATTGGAAACATTAATAGGGCATAACTAATCATTATGGTATAGTAACAAAATTAAGGATTGGGTAATCCGCAGCCAAGCACCTAAATCAAATTTAGACAAGGTGAAGGTTCAACGAGTATAATACAGATAGACTATTTACGTATTAAAGTAAATTGGCTAAAGGTGTACTCTGAACATTATACGAAAGGTATAAGACCGGTCATTGACTGGATTATGGTGAAATAAATTATATTGATTAAACCGCAGTAAAAGTTCAATTAAAAATAGACTATATCGTTTAAAACACCATAATTAACAAACTTGAATCATTTCATTGAACTATGTAAAGATGAAGATAATAATTATTGGTTAACAGTTCATTCTGGTTCTCGTTCTTTTGGTAAAGATATTGCTGTTTATCATGAAAACGTTGCAGTACGTTATCAAAAAACTAAAGGTCGACACAAATTGACAGAAAAACTAAAAGAACAACATCGAGAACAAGAAATTGAAACACAACTTAAATTGTATGACCAACGTCAAGATATAAAGCTTCCTAACATCCCTTATTTAGAAGGTAATTTATTAGATAATTATTTATCCGACATCGAATTAGCTGATATTTTTGCATATCAATCTAGAAAAATCATGCTTGATACTATCATGAAACATATGAATTGGACATCGAGTTTTTCATTTGATTCTGTTCATAATAATATTGACCAAAAAAATAATATCGTTCGAAAAGGTGCAACATCAGCATCTAAAGGTGAATTATTATTAATACCGTTAAATATGCGAGATGGTAGTTTAATTTGCGAAGGATTAGGAAACAACGATTGGAATTATTCCGCTCCACATGGTGCAGGTCGTGTTTTATCTCGTTCACAAGCAAAAGAATTTATTGATTTAAATGAATACAAAAAGCAAATGAAAGATATTTATACGTCATCTGTAACATTGTCAACATTAGATGAAGCTCCAGATGTTTATAAACCAATATATGATATTATTGATAACATTGAAAATAAAACAGTTAAAATTGTTCATCGATTAAAACCTGTTTATAATTTTAAAGCTCATTAAGTGTATAGTGTATACTTCGTTGAAAATTTTATTTGAAAGGCGAGAACTAACTGTTGTTCATAGGATGACATTGATAAATAGATACAACTTGTTGACGATGCATACGCATACGCAACGTACACACCAAAATTAGGAAAGGATAAGCTAACATGTTTAAATTGAAAGACCACATTAAAAAAGAAGATATGAAACTGGCAAGAGAAGATGTACGTAAACTTCTTTATTCTATTTATAACGTACCAAAAAAAGAACAGAAACGATTGGAACTGTTACGAAATAAAAATAAGTAGTATATTATTCGATTAAGAACATATGTTCTTTTATATATGATATTAATTTGTATATTATGCAATTAAGAACATATGTTCTTTTATATATGATATTAATTTGTATATTATATAATTAAGAACATATGTTCTTTTGTGTGATATATCTATTTGTATATTATGTAATTAAGAACATATGTTCTTCTATATGTGATATGTCTATTTGTATATTATGTAATTAAGAACATATGTTCTTTAATATAAGATATTAATTTGTGTATTATGCAATTAAGAATATATATTATAAGATTCGAAAGGAGAAAATAATATGGGAATGCAACAAGTAACATATAAAGGTTATGGATTTGATTTTGAGAATGATATTTTATCAAATGTAAAAGACAAAACATATGATGTGTTAAAAGACGTGTATGAAGAAATGCGGGATTCATATGAAACAGAATTAAATGTCAAATTAAACGGTTCAACAATTTATGTTGAATTAATTTATCCAGCGAATAATGATGATTTTAATTTATTATTGCTTATTACACCTATTCCAGCTGTTGTAAGTAATCTTAAAGAATCACAACCTGTTATTACATGTGAAGATGGTAATAGAGTTTTATTAGAAGCAATTTGTAATTTCAATGATGAAACTAAAAAATTAATTACAGGCGATGTAAAAGAAGAGCTGAAAAATATTATTAATAAGGTTGCAAATGATGAAAATGAGTATTGGGATGTTGTGTGATAAAAAATTAGATTCCGTTATTAATTATATTATGACTAGTAACGTATCAGATATAACACCTAAAAAATTACAACATTTGTTATATTATAGTTATGTATGGCATTTAACGCTAAATAATAAAACCTTATTTAAAAACTGTTTCAATGCTGGAATTCATGGACCCGTAATACAGAAAGTTAATAATAAGTTTAAACCTTATCGTGGGATAAATATCCCAACAAAGTTATTTAATAGAGATTATATGTTATCAGATGATGAAATTGATATCATTAATCAAGTATTGAATATTTATGGTAAATTTAATGGGAATGAATTAGAATCTATATCCACAAAAGAATTACCATGGATTGAAGCACGACAACATATATCACCTATACAAATGTCTAATAATCAAATTTCAAATGAATCAATATATAATTTTTATTCTAAAAAATGTTAAAGAATAATAATATCAGAAAGGACGACTATGTGTAAAGACAACACTTTATCAAATAAGCTTATTTCTCTTAGAAAAAAACAAAAACAACAAAAAAATGAGTTACTAAAATCTATTATTATCGAATATCTAACACAATCATACCTAAAATACCAAACTAAAGTTGATATTAAGACCTATAATTTCTATATTGAAGTTAAATCAGTTGTTTATTTAGAATGTGAAAAATCTATTCGAACAAAACTACACGATTTTATCAATGATATTTACAATAAATATCCCGAATTTATTAGTTCACCACGTATCACATATGGTTATGAAAAAGATACTATTTATTTTTCAATACAAATAGATGCTGCTGAATTTGCAAATGTCTTAAATCTGTTGTAAAAGACGAACCGTTATTCAATTTATCTAAAATTCATAAAGATGCAAACAATTACTACACAATTAAATTTAATAATATTTAATCCTAAATTGTGATAAAATTGATGAGATTATTTCACGAATCAATATGTTACAAAATTTAGAAAGACCAAAATATGAATAAGAAAGGATACGCAAAATGAAGGATAAATTAACATTTAACACCGAATATCGACGCGCAAAGAAAGATAAAATTTTTCAAAATCTAAACACAGATAATACATTAGTTTTACAAGAAACGAATTATACTTTAAATGATGAATTAAAAAAGATTCAGACACAGTATACCTCAGATAAGCAAAAAGATATTTTAAAAGATTTTGAATATGCAATTAATTCAGCAAAAAAACAATTAGATAAATTGCGTAATAAAGAAAAATCATTGGAATATGAAGTTCTAAATGATTTAAACACGTTAAAAAAAGAAATGCGTTATGCAATCTATATCAATCTTTTAGACAGAATTATTAATAATTTAAAAAATAAATTATATATGAATGCTTGCAATACATGCTATACATTATATGATGTAATTGCTAAAAATGAATTATCTAGTTCATTAAATGATAGTAAAGAAAAAATCTATATGATTTTAGATAAAATTAACATCATTTATATTAGATATGAAAAACTAATTAAAGCGTTATATAATGATTTTCTAATCACATTTAGCGATGCATTATACTTTCATGAAATTAAAGATATTTTCAGTTTTGAATTACGATACGGACTTAGAACCAATCCACAACAAACGTTAAAAGAATTATCAACCTGGATTGAACAAATTGATGGTCAATTACTCGTGACTAAAGTCAACGAGCTTGTATCTCACAAACGTTAAACGTTTAGTAGTTCAAACGTATGCTTAACATACTCCTACTTACACATGGATACATTTGGGTGATTGACAACACCCTCTGTTAGAAACATATCAGTCACTAACGTTAATTTTTTCAAAACTTGGCTTATCGTTACCTGTCATGTAACGTTTACCTAATTCGTATAGATTCATTGCTCCGATTCGATCGTCATTTGTTTTAAAACCACAATTGACGCATTTATATAAATGTAAATGATGGTCGCGATTCGACTTTTTGACGATTCCACATTTAGGACAACGTTGCGAAGTATATTTCGCTGAAACAGTAATTATATTACTACCGTTTCGTTGTGCTTTATAAGCTAACTTCATTTGTAAATCGTAAAAAGCCCACGAATGTAACTCGTTAGTTTGACGTTTTGTACGCATTTTACGTTCAAACGTAATGTTAGTTAAATCTTCTAACACAAATAAGCTATTTTGACCATAATTATCAACAAGTGTCTTTGACAAACAATGATTCACATCATTCATCCAGCGGTTCTCTTGTTGAGCAAGTCGTTTCAATTTACGTTTAGCCGATTTGGTATTCTTACGTTGCAACTGTTGCCGTAAATAATGGTACTTTCGTCGTTGATACGCAATCTTTTTACCGTTAAAAAACTTAGTTTTATCACGATTATCGTATGTCGTCATGATTTGACGTAAACCTCTATCAATACCAATCACGTTTTGATTAGTATCAGATTGCCATTCAGGTACTTCTTGTGTATATGCGATATGAAGATACCACTTATGTTTAAGTTGAACTAACGTTGCAGTACCTAAAGTAACATCATCTCGTAATAAAATATCATTAAAATGTGTATTATAGGATACTTTAATGCGTTGACCTAAAACATTCATTGAGATTTTAGTCGCATTTTGAACAAATGAATAATTATATTTTCGCACGTAATCAACTTGTGGACGTCTAAAACATATCGGGTTTCGTAACCAAGACAAATCACGTTTATTTCGATACCACTGTTTCGTATTAATATCTTGATAAACGTATTCAGACTGACGTAATTGCGTTTCAACCGTGCGATAACGAGCAGAAACCGTTCGATAAGCAGATTGCACCATCAACGAATTTAAATCACTATTGTTACGTAAATATTGATACATTTCGCTTTGAAATGCTTTACGGTCAAAGAATTGATTCGTATCAAAACACCAATTACTGATGAGGTTACAAATCCGTTGATATTCATAACTAACGGCTTTTAATTGTTGACGTTGTTCAAACGTCGGATATAAACGAACTTTTAAAGTTAACGTTTGTTCCATCTAATTTCACCTCTTTTCTTTAACATCTGAATATATAATATCATTGTGTTAAAGAAAATTCAAATATTTGACACAATTCATCCACTATTTAAAAATAGTGGTCTTCTCGTAAAATGATTTAATAAAAGAATCTACCTATCACCAAAAGAAACATTCTTAAAAAGAATTGAAAAAGTAAAAGAAATCGTAGAAATACAATAAATTTGAATAACAATATATGAAATGAGGTGAATTTAAATGACATTTTACAACTTAGAAAAATTTAAAGCTAAATTATCTCATTCTGAACGTTACCTATTTCAAACACAAGCAGATAAATCATTAGCCTATGATGAACAGTTATTTCTTCACACTATTGTCAAAGAATTACACAAAAGTCAATTACCAGTAACTAAAGATTCTATCTGTTATGTTTTATGGAAAATTCATGAACTTAATGACGTGCCAATTACGTTAAATACTATTAGAAAAGCAATTAAATAAAATTGACAATGTTATAAAATATAAAACTACGCCCGAAAGAAAGGAATTATTTATGTTTGTACTAGCAAAAGATAAAAAAACTAACAATTATGAAGTATTAAATGAACGATATCATGTTATTGATAATTACGAAGTGGTTGAAAAAGGTGACTTCAAACACCTTGTAAATACTATTAAAGAATCAAAATTAAATAACCAACAAGAACTATTAGAAGATTTAGTTGATGAGGCTATTATTGAAATTTCTAAGTTCATTGATGTCGTTACTGACGTTGGGTATAATGATTTAGGTCGTGATGATTTTGTATCAGAATTGATGGAAAGAATTCTTCCATAAATATGATGGATTAAATTGACCAAACACTTTCGATATGAAAGTGTTATACATATTGTAAGATATAATTTATAAATGAGTATGCATCGTAGCATATGCAATTATAAATTAGCTGACGCCTTCCTAACGGAAGGCTTATATTGGGATTACCATCCCAAACCCTAAATAATTTTTGAATTGTTATAATAATATAACTAAACAATTGGAAGATAAATGATAGAAAAGAAAGGAGCTTTATCATGAAAGTAAGTTTAAAACATAAAGGTGAATATAAAGAAGTATACATTCAACAAATGAAGTTTAAAGAGTTTAAAACTATTCTAGACGATTTTATTAATGAACAAATTTTAAATTATGATTATTATGATGAAGCTAGTTTTGATTGGTTTGATGATATTGATTTATTAGTTAATAATGAAAGTATTCATGTTATTGCTCCAATTACGGATATTGAATATTTTCTGGATAATGCGCAATATCTTATTCATCAAGCTAGAAACACTAAATAGTCTTAATATGAAAGGGAGATTACTATGTTAACATTTGATGATTTTGAACTTATCACACAAGATGAATTTGATGATTTGGTATATGACAATGAGACATTTGACTATCAAGCCAGAGCCGTGAGTTATGAAATCCATGATATTAATAAAGATATTGATTGGAACGGATACTTGAGAACGGATTTTGATGCTTATGTTACACTTACAGAACATGGATATCAATACGCTATTTTAGTTCATTATGGTGTTGATTAATTATAAATTTAAAGTGATTTGTTCTTTATTAGATATATTAGTATCAAATAAATAGAAGAAAGTGATGCTTATGATAGATATTATATTAGCAGTGTTATTATACGTTATTATTTTCATTTTAACACTTCTATTTACGTTTTTTGCTTTTACCTTGTTAGAAGTTGTAAATTTAGTTCGTTCCGATAATGATGACTTTAAATATTTAAATGATGATTTTGTTGGATTTTCAGCAAATTTAAATATTGGATTATTTATTGTGGGTTATCTTTTATTCGTAATGTAACTATAAATGTTGTAAGTGATTAATATAAATATTGAAAGTGGTGAGTTTTTTTGAATACTTTATATAAAGTTCCAGTTTTAGAACTGGTTTATAATAAATATCAAGAATTAAATAAAAAAGATTCATTAAGAAACAAAAAATATAAACCTATTAAAACCACAGTATGTATTAATTTAAATACTGTTGAAATTAAAAAGAATAATGTATATATTGATAATAAATCGATGGATAAATTAATTGATACACTACAGAACATTGGAAAGCAAAATAAAATGTTTTGGGAACACCAAGGTTATACAGGTAGCTATATCACTTATCCCTTATATGAACAACTAATTATTCGGGATTATGACAATAATAGTCCACAATTACAATGGGATTTTAAATATGGCACACCAGTAAGCTTATTTTCAGACGAATATCACTTGTCACTTACAAAAATGTGGTCATCGTTTGAAATCTTATAATCTCTATGTTTAATTCTCTCAGATATAGGATCTAATTTAATATCTTGATACTTGGAGGGGATAGTAAATGCTTAACTTATAGGTATATATTGGCTTAATTCATCGTTTTATTAGAAAGGAATACATTATGAAAATTAACTGCGCATATGGGGTTTGGTTATATAATGATAACTCATCTCTAATCTCATATGATAACGATGCATACGCATACGCAAACAAAATGTTACATCATGTTTATGACATGATGGATGATGGTGAATTTATTGATATCTTAGAAACTTCTGTTTATAATTCTGAATTAAAATGGAAAATTGATTATTTTTGGAAAGATTTACCAAGTGGAAATACAGCATACGGATTTGGATATAAATTTAAAAATTTTGTTGAAGATGATTTATCGCTTTCTGATGTTCGAGATAAATTACGGAAGTTATTAGCATATTCGCTTTTAGAATATGATAAACAGTTTACTAAATATGGATATGACATCAATGATTTTTTTGCTTTATTAACTCAATTTTTTAATAAAGATAAATTTTCATATTTAGAATATGTTGATTTAAATTAACCATGTTAATTACTAGCATTAAAATAAACATGAAATTGTAATTGTATATTAAAGACTAATTTTATAAGTTCAAATATTTGAACTTATACATAAAGGAGCAGAAAAAATGACTAAATTATATATGTTTGTAGACGTTGAAACAACAGGTAAAAATTATACAGGAGCACATTGGCGTAATAATGAAATGCTATCAATTTCTTATTTATTAGCAAATGAACATTTAGAAATTTTAAAAACAAATTCTTTTATTGTTAAGCAACCTGAAACTGTTGTTTATGATATGAATGAATACGTATTAAATATGCATACTAAAAATGGATTAATCACAAAATGTGTGAATGAAGGTATTTCTTTGGATGAAATTCAAACCCAAATTTTAAACGATTTAAATGAATATAAGGATGTTACAATCATTCCTGCTGGTAATAATATTCAATTTGACGTTGAAGTTGTGAGACGAAATTTACCAAAAGTATTTGAATTATTCCATTATAGTTTTTTAGACGTTACTTCTGTGCGTAAAGCATTAGCTATGGTATTACCTTATGAAGTTAAAAAAATTAAAGATGCTAAGAAGTTAAATCACAATTCAGACGTTGATTGTAAAGATGCACGCGATGAGTTAGTAGCTTTACTTGAATATGTTAAAAGCTTGCATCGTATTACATTATAAAGATAGTTTCAAAGAAAGTTCAAATATATTTGAACTTATACATATAATAAATTTATATTTATAAAACTCACATTATAAGAAAGGAACATTATATGAAACTAAATAAAAAATTCACTGTATTCTGTGCTTTATTACTTCTACTTCCATTAACGGGATGTGGGAATAAAGACGTTTTATCAATGAAATACAATTTTAAATATGCAGAAATCAAATTAATGGATGGTACAGTCAAAAGAATTAAGGTTAAAGCTTGGTCCCGAGATGAAAAAGCGAATAATATTCGTGTAACTTCTACAGAGGGGGAATCTTATTACTCGAGTTCGGATAATATTTTATTAATTGATAAATAATAAAATTAACAATACTTACGTAACGTCAACAATGAGTATAAATCTAATAATGGTTACGAACGAATTTACAATATTTATGTGAATTTGATTTTAAGAAAAGGACGTTGAAATATGGAAGATTTTTTGATTTTTATTGCTATTTTTTGTGTAGTATATAGTATTAATATGTTACTAATTTATTGGTTATATGATAAATTTTTTTAATCACCAATATTAAATATGAAAAATTATTATTTGGAAAGGACAAGAGAAATGAACAATAATAGCATCATTTGTGATATTGATGTCTTTACTTCTGAAATTGAAGGTGTTATTTGCGAATCAAAAAATGAAGAACTTCAAGTTGTAACAGAAGTGTTTAACAATTTGAATAAAAAGCTTAATAATATCAAATTTGTAGTAAATGAAAATCAAATTTCATGTGAAATGAAATCAATAAAAGAGTTTATTGATATGACAGTCAATAAGACATTGTATAACAAAGTAAGCGATACGGCATCAGCACAAGAATTTCATTTTCTTTCGTTATTTGTAAGAAATTGTTATCCATATAAAGATTGTGTATTTGATATTAGTCGTATAGAACAAAGAACAAATAAATTTATCGTGCGTTATTATTTAAACGGTGAAATGTTTTCTAATATAGCTCATGACAAACAACAATTAATTATTTCAAAAATTGGATATCTACTTGCAAGATTTACATTAGCATCAATTGAAGATAATCCTATTGGTGTTTTTGAAATCCTTAATGATATTGCTGAACTTTATCCAATTACTTTTGATTTATCACCTGATATTGAAGAATTTGCTAATATGTCTCATAATATTTATTTAGCATCCATAGTAAGTGAATCATTATTATCATGGTATAAATCATTAAAATTTAGATAACTATAACAGAAGAACAAATAATTTAAATAGAAAGGATTGAATAAAATGAAGATTGAAAAAGTAGTAGGTACAACATTCACTAAAAACACATTAGACACATTTGGATTTACAGCATTAAAACCTTATCATGTTCCAAAACGAAAATTTGAAGCGCAAATCGTACCTGAAATTGAAAATGCGTATGATAACAAAGCTAAACGTGTTGATGTGTTTTATGAAGGAAAGCCAATCAAAGTTGGTTATCTTTCTAAAGATGGTGATTTATATTCCAAATTTAAACGATTGACTCGTAAAATTATTCCATGTACTGTAACAATTAAAGGTTATAGTAATGTTGGATATAATGATAGTTATGAAGTAGCTATTGATTCTCAATATGATAGAAATTGGTAATTATCATTTCTAATGTTGACGGCAGTAAATAAAATTAAGAAAGGAAAACTATATAAATCTTTCTGAATATGTGGATGATAGCAATATTTATCTGCATATGACTACATTTTATATAGCAGATAAAAATGGAAACTAAAATTATTTTAGCGTTCCCTTGTATGGGAAAGACATATTATGCTGAACATCATTCCGATATTGCTATTGACCTAGAAAGTTCTGATTACTTTTTCGACAAACGTGGTTATGAACACTTATCTAGTGAAGTATTTAAAGGTTTACCAAATAGAGTACGAAATCCTAATGGTTTGAAAGATTATCTGGCAGCTATTGATAAAGCGGTTAAGTCTGGCAAGTATAAGTATGTTTTTACTAGCCAAAGTCCCGATGTCGTCAATGGTATTTTAAAACTTGGTTATGAAGTACAATATGTCCGCCCAATTCCTTGTCAAACAAGTTATGACGAGTTCGAAAGGCGTGCAAAAGAACGTGGAAACATACCCGAATGGATTGAAAATACAATTATTTACTTAAATGCTATGCCTTGGTCGTATTTCTGTGATGATTTATTAGAACACGTACAGATTCATCTAGTGCCACCAAGCTGGTATTTAACTGATTATTTAAATAAGGAGTGATAACGATGCATACGCAACTATATAAATGTCTAAACAGAAATAAATCTACTGTGATAGTCGTAACGGCAAAAAGCAAATTTCACGCTGTTAGATTAATTGGATTACATTATGCGAAAGAATATAATGAATTTGAATCATTCGAATCCTTGTTAAATTCGTGGGAAATTATTGAAATTAACAAAGATAAAGAACACATTGAATTTGAATGTGATTATTCAGATAAAGAAGGATACTATAGTTCTGGATATGAAGAAGAATTTGAAAAACGATGGTTTAATTGATTATATAATCTTTTGGCTTTAATTAATTAAAAACTACAGGGGGTGAGCTACACTCCTTAAACTGTAAGAGTTAGTCACTGTCATTACCCTATAGATGTGGAAATAATATTTCTGATAACAGTAAATAAAATTAGGAAAGGAAAAACTATATAAATATTTCTAAATATACGGACAATTTGTACGTATATCATTTATATAGCAGATGATTACTAATGACAAATCAAGAATATGACAATTTTATTTCTATGTCCATTTATCTATTAGCGAAATGGACCAATAATAAGCTTAAACCTACAACTCAAGACTTAAAAATCGTATTATCAAACAATGAATTCGACATTTACGCAAAACCAGATGAATATATTCAAATTAAAACAAATATATATTATGATAAATTCTTAAATGTTCTTTTTTATTATATCGAACATACTAATGATAAAGATATCAAAAAAACATTATATTTGTTATATAAACAGCTAACAGAATTAATCATACCAAATAACTTTAACATGCTTGTAACTAACGAAATTGAAAATTATCGAAAAAATCAAGCAATTATGTGCTTTTTATCAAACGAAATTAATGACGCTTATATCAAAAAACTAGCATTCGACTTAATGTCGTTTAAAATCAAACCCAAGATTGAAAACATCAGTCACATTATTAATAATATTGAATTACTCAAAAATTATTCAGATTGGATTGATAATGAATCATATAACGATGCAATCAATGATGTAATAGAACAATTTTCAAAACTGTATTATGATTAAAATATTTTAAACGTTAGTATTGTAAATCACTCAATATACGTAAGTATTATGAAAGATAATCCCATGTCGTTAGCAAGGAAAGGATTGATAACATGTCTGAATCAGATAAATTAATTGAACTAACTAAACATGTATTAAGAACATGGACAATGGACGAAATTAATCCATCAAATGAAGAATTAAAAACCTTCATTTCTGAACCAAAAGATAATACTCTAGAAAATATCAAAAATTACATCAATAGTTCCTATCAACAATTACTTGATACAATAAAATATTATCAAAATTATGTTGAAAAAAATAAATACACTACAGAATTTACTGATAGTGTTTTGATTACATTAAATCTAAGGAGTTTGATTACAGACTTAGAAGGTATATCCGATATCAAGAATTTTGAAAAATATGTACCTCAAAAAATTTTGTTTTATCAAAGTAAGCAAGCTGTGGATTATCTTGACACTTGGGACTATAACGCTGAATATCTAAAAGAAATTTCTCTATTGCTATTAAAATATTCAATTACACCTACTATTGAAAATGTAAGTCATATCATTAATAATATTGAATTAGCTCGAAGTTTTAGTACCCCTTCATTTAATCATATCGATTATACGATTCTTGACTCAGTAGTTAGTCAATTCGCAGAATTATGGTCTGATAACTAAGAAAGGATAATTATTATGACAAATTTAAACAAACAAAATATTGTTGATAATGTAAATTACTTGATGAATTTAACTTCTAATAAAAAAAATCAATATACAATCGAAGATTTGAAGGACAAAAATACAATTCAAAGCATCTCACTGATTCTTCAATCTTATAAATTTCTTGCATTATCAACTAGTCCAGTAATTGAATTCTCAAAAAACTTAAAAGTTATCAATAGAACATTATATCAACTAAATGAAATATATCAACATGAAAATTAGTAGAAATATAATTTAGAATTTTGAACAAATATAAAAGGATGATGAAAATGGAAATAAAAATTAATGATGACGTTTCATTATTTTCTCAATATTTACCAAACAAAGATGATTTAATATCATTTATAAATGGATTACAATTTCAAATTAATCATGTTAATATGGAATTATTAACAAAGGCAATTGAGTATACTAATCAAGGATTACAATTTAAAAACTTAGAAGTAACCAATAATAGACTATTTACTTTAAATGATTCTACTGTTAGGTATACAAAAGAACCATTTGTTGGTATCATTGAGTTTGAAATTAATGATAACATAGAATATATCCCTTTAAGTGAAGATGAATTTAAAGCTTTTAATTCTTTGAAATTACCATTACATGAATCAAATGATTCTCTTTCAAACACAAAAGCTAATAATGCAGCATTATGTGCTATATTGTTAAATCGAGATTTTAAACAGAAATACACTTTGGCTTATATTATGCAAAATGTTAGTTTGTATTATTCTTTATTTTCTATTTATATTGAAGATTCAACCTATACTGATTATAATAAATATTTATGCTTAGAATCACCTGTATTTCTTGGAAATGCATTATTTAAAGTTCGTATTTCTGATTTTAATAGGTCAGATGATGAAATCATTAAAGATTCTATCTATAAAATCTTTAATGCAATTACTTTAATCTAATTATCCTCATTAATATAACAATTAATTCATAGAAAGGAAGTGATAATATGGATTTAGTTGATATAACAGGTTACGGAATTGATTTATTAACAGTAAAATGTAAGGATACACAATTTATAAAATTATTAGCTAAATGTTACGAATTATATTTTAATGGTAAGGAAATCGATTTTAATACCCAATATGTAAAATTTGATTTCATTGATACGTATAATGTGCGAACAGGGCAATCAGAAATTGATGACGTTGAAATGCTTGTATATATGTATAAATTTAATGAAACTCATTTATATAATGCATTATCAGCTTTTGCTGTATCATTAGATTGTCCATTATCACATGATACATTAAATATGATTGTTAAGCAATCACATAAAATTGATAATGTAGCTATTAAAGAATTAACAATTAATGATTTATTATAAGTAATATACAAAAAAATTAAGAAAGGAAAACTATATAATTCTTTCTCAAAGATATTCAAACGTAACAAGTTGTATATCCTTGATTACATTTTATATAGTAGTGTTTAATTATTGAATAAAAAATTATATGTTGGAATTTTATCAATATTAATTGGTCTGATGAGTATGACCTATAATGCGTCAGTTCAAGCAAAAGTTCATGTTCACCCGCATTTTACGCCTAAAATCAGACCTAAAATTAATGAACCAAGGTCTAATACTAAATCATATGAGACGAATCCTAAATCATCCATAAATAATGACAAATCAAACACTATTAAACATACAGAACCAAAATCTGTTCAAAAAATTCAATCGGATGTTAAAAAAGGGATGAATACGAAACAAAATAAATCTTTTTCTAAATCAGAAACAGATTCTATTTTTAAGTCAAATAATGTATCTAATTACTATAATAATCAATATCATAAACAATCTATTATTTCTAATCCATGGTTTTGGATATTTATGATACATCATAATAGAATTAATAAACAAACAAATGATGATTATTTAAAAGGGTATAAATTAGGTTCTAAATATGCGTCGATTGATAAGAAAAATAAAACAACAAAAAATCAAAATATTAAACAGAATAAAAAAATTAAAAAATCACAATTGAAAAATAAACAATTTGTAAAGGGGTACAATGAAGGGTATTCTGATATTTATTTGTCAGAATAATTATAGCTAATTATTGGACTTTATTAACAGCGAATGTTATTAAAATCAAAAAATTAGTCGGTATCCGCTGATGTGATGGTCAATCATTGTCAATGTGATTAAGAACATATAAATTATTTATATGTTTCTTGAATTTACATACGTAAATTTAAGACATGGGATTTCATCCCATACCCCTTAATAAATTTTGAATCTATTATAATTAAAAAAACATTTATAATATTTTGAATTTTATTATTAACTATATAAACATCAATATGGAAGACTAAATTATACAAGGAGGAATTATCATGTATACATTCAACCTGCCGTTCCCTGTCGCTTATTATATCAATAAGTATCAAAAAATTTATGATATTACCGATTCCGAATTACATGAAAATTTTTCAGACAATCAATTACAGGATATTAAATCTGGTCAAAAATTAGATGATAATACTATTATGACATTAGCTGAATATTTTCAAACATCCACTGATTTATGGAAAGATTTGGATGATAAGTTTCAAAGCAATAAAAAGAAACTTTTCCGCAATAATCCAAATGTAGATGTTGATACGTATACTAAATATATGTTGAAAGTTGCATTTTACTAAATACGTAAAGTTCGAAAACATAAGATTGGTAATTGATATTCTGAGATAAGGAAATTTAAATAACAGTGTTAAGTATATGGAAAGGATTGATTTCTTATGTCATTAATGTTTATTTTTGGATTAATTATTTTTCTTTCATTTGTTGGTTCATTAGTGTTATATAGTGGATTAGTTTTGATAACAGATTATGAACATGATATGATTTTAGGTGTTAAACCTAAATTATTAGGATATGGCTTATCCATTATTGGTTTATTACTAATTTCTTGTTGTTTATTAATTTCATTCATTACAGGATAATATAAATTGAAAGGAAAAACAATAAACTATATACCTTTAAATTCGATAAGAAAGGAAACAATATGATAGATAATTTTTTAAATTCATATGCTGAATTTCTAGATAAAAATGGAGTAAACCCTCTATTTTTAATGTTTATTCTTTTTGTGTTATTAATAATTGTTACAACAATTGATAATGTAATCAATAAAAAATATGATACTTGGTCAGGTCCAACAAGTGAATTTATAAAAGAAAATGAAAATTATTCACAAGCAGGAATAAAATCAGAAATCAATAATTTGTGTATGAGATATAAAAAATCAAAAAATGCAACAATTCTGTTATCTGCTGATGTTATTGATTTTGTTTTAACATGGTTAATATATTTCTTTATTACATGTACATTGTATTGTTATGTGATTAAGTAAATTTAAATGAAAATGGAACAGACAATGATAATTCGTACGAAATACGCAATCATTTAGTTCCTCGCATTTGCATACGCAAATGCTTAATATTGGGATTTTAATCCCAAACCCTACATAACTCTTGAATTTGATATCTATAATTACAATATGGAGGATTTTATTATGAAAACAATTAAAATTGGAACAGTAAAAGGCAGACATGAAATGCCGGTAGAAGAATATTTGATGGATGAAGTAGTAAATCCTATGGATTTTGTTACTATTCATAACGAAGTATTTGCATCAATGAAGACCTTGTTAGAACCTTATATTCGTACTGAATCTAGTGTCCCAGTCAATGGGAACTATGATGAATGTCAATGTTTCGTGGCTCCAGATATTTGTGTTCATTTGTATGTTACCGGCTTGACAGCCGTAACTATTGAAGCTGTTAAATTCTTGGTTTTGAATGGTATTAATTGTAAAATTATGCATTTTAACCGTGATACTGGTTCATACGAACCACAAAATTTGATTTAATGAAAATGAAAGGATGATTATAATGATTGCAACAGTAAATAATATTACATCTGAACGATTTTATCAAATTATTGATAATGCTGATATTTGTATTATTCGTAATGATTTTAATGACTTAATTGATTTTCTTTTTGATGACCAATTAATTGCATCCGTAGGACAATTACAATTTTATTTGTTTACTGATGGGCACCAATATATGTATGCAGAAAGTGAAAATCTGTCACGTTCCGATTATGATAGAACAACATATCATACCATTACTTATGATATTACTGATAATTAACTTGTAAGCCGGAAATAAAGGGACTGAATATTAAATGACATGTAAAATTAATAACATTTTAACACTTGATGATATCTCTTTTAATCGAAGAGATTTTATTAATTTATGTTGTAACTATGATGGTTGGCATTCAACTAAAAATATTGGAAATAAATTATATGATTATATTGTAAATGAATATAAGTTAACAGATAATAATATGGTATTAAATGATATTTGTATTATTATTAAAGATTTTGTAAGAATGAAACAATCAGATAATCTATTTAAAGAATATAAGAAATTTGGATTAAACGATGAAGAAGTATTGCAATTGCATAGAACGTCAGGGGTTGATTTTATTAACAAATTAACCATCTTTGCTGATGCCATGCAAAAATTAGTTAACTGATTTATTTGTGGATATTGAATATCCTAAAATTATGTGACTGTAAAATCTTCTTCATATAAGAGATTATTAGATATATTAAATCATGGACAAAAAGTAAATATAATGATAAGGATGATGATTATGAAAGATACAACATATAGAGGCTTTGGTTTTGATATGTTTGATATTGTAAAAAGAATTAAAGAAAATGAAGATGATTATTTTGAGTATCTTGAATTATTTGAACATTTGCAAAATAAACTTGTTAAAAACAAAACTGTTCTAATTAATGACGATACTTTTGTTAAGATTATTACACCAAAAGAAACAGATGATTTCGATATCCTGTTTTATATTCCTGAAATTTCTAAAGTTGTTAAAACTTTGAGGGTCGTACCTAAATTTATTACCGAATATGAGGCTGTAGATACATTAACTTTAGCTGTTATTAATTTTGATACGTTTACAAAATCAATGTTTGTTACGGATGCGGACAAATACTTTTTACAGGAATGTATTGAATCGGTAGCTAGATATATTGAATTTTGGGATTTAATTGATTAATTACGATGCGTACGCTAAGCAATCATAGTTAGTCTATTCCCATCAAAGATGAAATGGGGTTTTGGGGTCCATAGGACCCCGTTTATAGGATGTATAAGCTTGCTTATACGGATGCGTATGCATCCCCTTACATAGTATGTAATTTAATATCTTGTATATATGAATTGTAAAATCAAAAATTACAACTTGTATAAATTTTATTGTCGCTTAATATACAAATATAGGAGGATTATTCATGAAATATACAATTTCATATCGTTCATATTCTAATAATTTACATTATGAAAGTAAGACTCTTACAACAAACTCTTTAGAGAAATTACAAGAAAAATGTCATAATATTTTAGTGAACACTAGATATGCAATCTTACAAAAAGATTCTTTGGTTGTATTTCCAAAAGAAGATCATTTTACAGATGATAACTCAGAACTATTTATTAGACATAACAGTATTGCGTATCAAAAGAAAACATTGGTTGCTATGAATGTTAATCCTGTTGTTAAAAGCATGTTTTTTTTGGAAACAAAACTTGATAATGTATTAGAAAGCGAAATTAGACATGCTTATCGTATTAATCTTGTTCATTTTCCAATGCTTGATAATGTTGAAAATGAACAATTAGATTTACCTTTTGGGTCAATCGATATCACAGATATTAGACATATCATGCCAGAGATGCCTATTGGTTCTGCTATTGATGTTTCTATGAATGGGTGTGATACTAAAAATCATCTAACAACGTTTAACGGTTGTTTATGTAAATATTCGGAATCGGATTTTGATTTGATTGTTGAAATTTAATAGAAATATTTTGAAAGGATGAGCGTAACATGGGTGAAAGATTAATTATTAATGTATTTAATAAAAAAGATGATGAAACACCGCTCTATAATATTTATTATCATTGGAGTGGTTTTGCTGATTCGGCATTGAACGAATTATTGTTATTAGTTGAAAATGATTGTTATAAATCTATTCCCGAAGTAGTGAAATTCATTACTAAAAACGGTGGTACTGTTGTCCGTGAGGATATTCCACTATATCAGGAAAAATATGATTCTTCTTATGAAATGCCTGAAGATGCATCCCGAAATCAGGGATTAGTTGCGTTATCAGAAGAACAAATCAACAATTCGATTTCATGGGGTGAAGAATTTATTGATGTTTATCTTGATGATAATACCTTCAATATTAAAAAGTTGTTTAGATTTGCGGATGATGATATTTTAGAAGATTATGACATTGATAAAGATAAATGTCTGCATGATGTTAAATTTGAAAATCAGTTATCTTTGGATAATATTCATATTTTATTAGATAAAATTGATTATTTGAAGGATAATAAGGCTGCCGTTTTTGTTGATGAAGAATATTTTATTATGAGCGCTTGGTAATTCCTTTATCGGATGATAATTACGGTAGACGTAATTAAGACTACTAATAGTAGTCTTTTTTTTGTACATATTTATATAGAAATTTGACTAGAAAGGTGAGATACTTGCGAACGCGTATGCATCATCACTACATTTATCATCATGATATTTATAATGGTCAATCTTTTTCATATTCCATCAAATAAGATTTACGTACTACTGTTATTATATCTCATACTTGAACTGTTATTATATCT
>JAAGKN010000235.1_pt1 | contig 147379 bp, 107 predicted proteins | sample 6206371 | NCBI WGS metagenome assembly JAAGKN01 (sample SAMN11533720, study PRJNA540317) | gut metagenome | isolation source: fecal pellets from male and female animal of same cohort | host: Peromyscus leucopus | place: USA:CA | collected 2017
ATACTCGCACAACTGCCGTGTTCCTGATAAAATATCTCCGTAGTTTCGGCTTTGATGTCAACAATGAGAGTTTTGCCAAACATTCATGGTTCTTTCGCAATGCGTTGGTTAGGTCTCAATATGAGAACATACCCAATGGGATTCACCGCACCTTTGAGCCACTTGAACGCTTCATGAACTTCGCGGTGTTTGGTGTACCTGCCGATTTGCGCAATCGCACACTTCACATCAGATGGAACGAGGATAAACGTCAGACTGACGTTTCAGAGGACGCTAAACGCCAAAATGACGTTTTGGAAACGCCATTGTCTTTAACCGCGCATCTTTCCCTGAAGGAGATGGCTGTAATAAAGACGATTCAAGAGAATCCACAAATCTCAATCGCAGCCATTGCAACCAAAACCGGATTGAGCAAGCGAACAGTTGACCGCGCCATCGCCTCCCTCAAAGAGAAAGCAATCCTCTCACGTATCGGAGCAAAGAATAATGCCACTTGGATCATAAACAAATCTGAATCATGAGCGACAAAATATCAATACGATTTTTCAATGACCGCGAAGTGCGTGCAGCATGGGATAGCGCTAACTCTCAGTGGCTTTTCTCGGTAGTAGATGTTATTGCAATTCTCACTGAAAGCAAGAATCCACGCAATTACTGGAAAGTGATGAAGCACCGTCTGGCAAAAGACGGAAACGAGTTGGTTACAAAATGTAACCAACTGAAGATGGCTGCTGCTGACGGGAAACGTTATCTTACAGATTGCCTCTCGCAAGCAGACATGCTTTCTCTCATTGATGCCACCCCAAGCCGAAATGCAATGGCGTTTGCGAAATGGCTAATAACGGGAGAAGACCAGCTTGACAATAAAAGTCGTGACAAGGCATACGAGTTGTGGGATAGCTCGTTGATGTCGACCATTGAGGTAGGAACAGTAATGGGTCTGCAGCAAATTCATTCATATCTCTTCGGTGGATTATATGACTTTGCCGGTAAGATACGTACTAAGAATATTGCCAAGGGTGGTTTTCAGTTTGCTATGGTGCAGTATCTACCTGCCTCGCTGTCCACTATTGAGAGGATGCCGGAAACTACATTCGATGAGATTATGGACAAGTATGTGGAGATGAACGTGGCTCATCCATTTATGGAGGGCAATGGTCGTAGCACACGTATCTGGCTCGATATGATGCTGAAAAGGTCATTAAAACTTTGTGTCGACTGGAGTAAGGTAGGAAAATCGGAATATATGGATGCTATGGTTGCAAGCGTGGTAGATTCCGCTTCAATCAAGAATCTTATCAGACCGGCTCTCACCGATCGTATTGCTGACCGCGAGATGTTCATGAAAGGCATCGACTACTCATATTACTACGAAGAAGAATAACTGTCAAATTTTATTACCGCCGTAATTATTACCGTGGTAATAAAATTCACGACGGCTGAGATGCCAAATCTAATTTGGTTATTTGTCTGACAATCGCTAACTTTGCCATTGAAATAAGCAACTGATATGGTTGCACATAATGGAGCTGAGACAGCCCCGGATATGATAAGTCCGGGGGGCGCCAACGGGGGCGGCTGAATGTATGTGCGCCCGCAGGTGGCGGGACCAATCACTACGCGCGCGCGTAAAGGTTTTTCGCGTTTTATCATTCAGTTAGCTGTAAGTGATTGACATATACAATACTTACGCTGAAGGATAGGGCCGGAAAACTTCAGCCCGCATTCCCGGGGCCGGCGCGAATATTTTTAAGAAGATTTTAACCGGTTGTTTTTGCCGGGAAACACGGATTTTTCGGGGTGCGCCATCTGCCAAGCCCCTCGCGCCGACGGATTTCAAAAAGCATTACTTGGCGTAGAAAAAGCATTACTTGGAATTTTTACGCGAATACGGACTTTTTAAATTCCAAGTAATGCTTTTCGTCACACGGATACGGACTTTTTCCGCAATGCGGAGCGATGGACGGCCGCCGCGCGGCTGAAGGACAAAAAAGCCCTATCCTTCAGCCGAATTAATTAACTGGCAATTATTTACGGCCTGCTGAATGATAAAACACAAAATACTTTTACACGCGCGCGTAGTCACTTTTTCTCATTGAGCTATGGCAAATGAGCGGCGGCGCGTCTGCCTGAAAGCAGGCAAGCCCGGGCTGGAATATTTCTGCCCGGGCTTGCGCCTATGAAAGTTTCAGAAAGCTTGACGGCTTCCGCCATATAGATAAATCCGGTAAAGTTCGGGTATAGTGGAATCTTTTTTGCCGAGTTCCACGTACTGGAGCGGATTTTCCTGCCTTTCGCCGGTTGTCGGCAGTCGGGCGTTTCGTGCAGGCTGTCCGGGAGCAACTCTCCCACCCTGCTCAGGGCCGGTAGCTCACTTTACCGGTCCGCTTGTCATCGTAAACGATGTTTTTCAGTTCGTCGGGCGTGACGCTCACCGGTGTGCGGGTGAGTTCGGGCACGTTGTAGCTCTTGAGCAACATGGTGTTTTGCTCGGGGTCGGCCTGCGGCAGGAGGAAGGCCTTGTGTCCGCGCCCCTGCTTGTCGAAATAGGCGATGTAGGGCCGCGTGTACGAGCCGTCGTCGCGGCGCGAGGAGAACACGATCCAGCGGCCGTTGCTGCTCCACGAGTGGTAGCTGTCGGCATCGGGGCTGTTGGTGTCGGCGAGCGGATACACCTGACCTGTGCGGAGGTCTTTCACATAGAGATCGGACGATTTGTGCCACACGTGAAACTGGCCGTAGCCGCCAAGCGTGAAGAGCAGGTAGCGGCCGTCGGGGCTCACGCGGGGCACGGTTGCGCTGCGGCCCAGGGCGCGGCAGTCTACCTCGAGCACCGGCGGCCCGAAGCGCTGCGTCTGCTCGTCGAAGGTAAGGCTCATAAGGTCGTAGCGCACACTGTCGTAGAGGTTTATGATGATGTTCTGCCGCTCTTCGGGGGGGCATTTACCCAGGAGCGGCATGGCTGCCGAGCAGTAGTACACCTTCTTGCCGTCGGGGGCAAAGCAGGGGAAGGTTTCGAGCACGGAGTCGGTGCGCAGGATGTTGGTGAGCGTGTTGCGGTCGGCGTCATAGAACACGAGATCCGAACCGTAGTCCATCACCTCGATTTTTTCGCGATGATCCATGTGGAAGGCCTGCCCCGTCAGGTTGGAGGAGAATACAATCCAGTTTTTCCGTGGATGCCAGGTGGGATAAACGGCGGCGGAAAGGATGGAGTCGCACTTCATGTTGACCTTGCGTACCTGGCCGTTGTTTACAAAGACAGTGCCGCCATGTTTGCCGCGCACGTGGAAGAGCATGCGCTGCGTGTCGTAGTTCTGATAATTGTGGCAGTTCACACAGTGATTGTCAATGCTATCGAAACTGCGGTTGTTTTCGTAGATTGCCTTCTGCTCAAAACTTTCAAGGTCGCGCTGGTAGAGGCCCAGCTGGCGGTAGACTTCGTAGCCCGGCTCTATGAGACGGTAGGAAAGGTAGCGGTCGATGGGCTCGGCGGCAACGTGCAGGGTGTAGGCGGGATGTTTCACCCACGAGCCGTCGCGGCGGGCATAGATGGTAACGATGAGGTCGTCGCCTTTGTTGCGGCCGAGCAGCGTGCGCCACGCCTCGGGGTCGAATTGCAGTTTCCCTTCCGCACCGGCGGCTGCCACAAGCGGCTCACCGGTTTTGCCGGCGATGGCGGCCACGTATTCATCGCCCTCCGACGTTACTTGCAGGTTGAGCGGACAGATGTTGGGCGGCACCGTGATGTCGCGGTAGTCGGGATAGACAGCCGCCTGCTCGCCGGTAGGCGTGCTGTCGGCAGGAATGACGGCTTCAGGGCCACACGCCGACAGGAGGCAAGCGGCCAGCAGGGAGATGATAAAGAAGTATTTGGGATACATGGTGTTCATATCAGGTAAGTGAAGAATGGCGGACCACGACATCAGTTGATGCCGCTGCCGGCCTCGTGGGCCGGGCGCACCTGGTTTTGGTCGTTGTTTTCGCAAAAGTAATAATAGAAGTACGAGCCGAGCCAGTCATCGCGCAGGGCCTCGCGCAATTTGGCGTTGTACTCGTCGCGGATGCGGCGCTGCTCCTCCTGGCTCTTGCCGGCCATTACCCGGTTGCGCTCCTGGGTGAGCGGCATGGTGGCCTGCAGAAACGAGAGATAAGTGCCCGACTGCTGCTGCACGACATTGGCAAAGGCTTTTTGCACCTGCGGTTTTTTCTGCGCGAGGATGACGAGCACCTGCTGCAGGCACTGCGGCAACGCCCCGCCGTGCAGGCTGGCATAATTCTGTATGAGTTCGGGGCAGGTCGACAGGTCCTTGGAGTAAAGGCGGGCGGCCAGGGCCGTTTCGAGTGTGGCGTTATTGCCCGACACCAGTCCGCAGTTATAGCCGAGAAAGGCCGGTGCCAGATACTGTTGCTCGAATTTCTTTTCCACCGGCAGCAGCGCCACGACCCGCGCCAGAGTCTCATCCTGCGCCACGAGGGCGGAATCGTCGGCCAGCGGTGCGTATTTCTCCACGAAGCTGCCCTCGAAGGGCACTTTGCCAATGAGGTCGAGATACTTGCGGGCCAGTTGCCGTTCGCCGTTGACAATGGTGCAGAGGGCCATCCGCTTGAGGTAATAGAGGGCGGGACCGTTCATCACGGTATGGTCCATGCCGCCGCGGTAGGCGGCGTTGATAAGTCCGGCGTAGAAATTGCAGTCGGTTATGAAGAGGCTGAACTCGTTGGCGTTTTCCACGTTGCTGACGTTCGTCTCGGGAAAGTCGTAAGGAATGTTGAACATCTCCTCCAACAGGCGGCCGCTCTGCAAGAGGGCGATGGCGTGGTAAGCCGCCACGGTTCTCGAGGGGCGGCTGGCGGCCTGCGCTTCCTCTATCATCGTTTCCCACTCGGCTTTGAGTGTGAGGTTTTGCAAGCGCGCGGTGAGCACATCGTTGGCACGGAAGGTGCGGGCCGATACGGTGAGACCTGCAAACACCGCCAAGGTGAGGCCCCAGCCGAGGTAAAAGCGCCGGGAGGGAGTGCCGGTGGCGGGCTTGCCGCCTGCCATTCTCCTGATGACTACCGCTACGGCCAGCACGAGCAGAGTGAGCAGCACAAGCACTACGAAGACGGAGGGCTCATGCTTGTGCCAGAGATTCACACCCTGCCAGACGGCCCAGCCCAGCAGAGCGCCGGGCAGCACGACCGTGCAGCCGCGGCAGGCGCCGCGCAGGCCCAGCAGGCGGTCGGCAAGGATGGTGATGAGCGTGAGGACTGCGGAGAGCAGCAGGCCGCCCAGCAGTTTGTTGCCGAGCAGCAGCAGCGGCCAACGCCCCAACCAGTAGAGCCAGCCGTAGTCCTGGTCGGTGAGGAAACGCATGGCGGTGGCGTCGGTCGTGATGAAATTCTCTTCGGCGGTGCGGCTGAACACTTCGCCGTAAATTCCCGTACAAAAAATCCATAATAGGATGAACACGGGCAGATACACCGCAGCGGCAGGCAACGCGTGCGGCGCCTTTGCCGTTGCCGGAGCGTTTCCGGTGGCGGTGCGACCACGGCCACCGGTACTTTCAGCTTGTGCGGGCCGGTGATTGGTTTTCTTTTTTGATGACATCGGAATGGTTGTTGTTGTGCTTTGTTTAACTACGAAACTGTTTGGATACCCGGGAAGCGATTCCGCAAGGTCCAAACAGTTTCTTTTAGCTCGATGAATTTAGCGGTACGGCTGCGCCATCATTTCACGATGACCTTCTGGCCGTTGACAATGTACACGCCGACGTTGAACCCGCTGAGGGTGACGGGGGCCGTTCCCACACGGACCGAGCGTACGAGCACGCCGCCCAGGGTGTGGATTTTAATCTCTGCGGCAGTGTTGGCCTTCAGATAAATGGTACCGTTACCACCTGCGGCATACACCTTTCCGCCTATGGTCATTTCCTCTATGGCCGAAGGCGTTGGCGTGTAGTCGTATTGCTCGTCGAGGAAGGCTATGCGCTCTTCTATCCAGTTCTTGATGAAGTCCACGTCGCCGGCTATGTCTCTGTGATAGCTGCGCCACTTGGTCTGCTCGCGGCCAGCGGCTCCGCTTTCGGTGAAGAGGTCGCTGTAGTTCTGGAAACGGTTTTTGAGAGCCTCCTTATCAAAGGCCGTCTGGCGCAACTGGGCGTAGCGTTCCTTGATCAGGTCGTTCCAGAACCAGTAGTCGCTTTTCTGCAGACGGTAGAACAGCGTGTGCTGTCCATGTTCGTATTGCCACAGGAAGGTGTCGAAGTTCTGCTGCGCGGCAGTGTATGAGGAGCTGCCGTCCCAGCGGCGTCCCCATGTGCCGTCGAGGTCCCACGGCGCAATTCCCATTTTCTTCGCACATTCAGGGTTCTGCTGGTCGTAGTTGTAGAGGAACATGTTTTTGCCGTGGTTGTCGGTGGCCAGCATCAACTCTACGAAGAGGTAGTAGTCCTTCAGTTCGTTGAAGTCGAAGTAGCTCTCCAGCTGGTCGTCGAACTCGATGTCGGAACTGGCGGCCACGAAGTTGACGGCATTCCACAGCGGTCCCCAGTCAATCTTCTGGTCCTCCCAGTCGGGGTGCTTGATTTCGTAGTTACACCACGTCTCGGCACGTTTGGTGTTGTCGTAAGCCGTCGGCGCGCGATGCGGGAAATATTCCTGATCCAGTTCGTGGCCCATGAACACTTCGTAGCCCCATTGCTTCGACTTGTAAAGCGTGCCGCGCACGGTCTCTTCGCTTGTTGCGGTGGCCGGGTCGCTCTTTTTGAGACGCAGTTGCTTGCGGTCAATCTTCTCGGTCATGCAGTAAAGTCCGTGATACTCGCCGTTGAGGAATACCTCGACAAAGCGGCCGCGTGTGCCCGATTTCGCCTTCGGTTCCCAGCCTTTGCGACGCTGGTAAGGGCGCGGCGCAAAGTCGTTCCACAGGTCGGTCGACACACGGTTGCGCATGCAGGCCTTGTCCACGGCCATGGCGTCGAGTATCCAGTTGTTGTCGTTGCGCAGTCCGAAATATTCGTGGTCCATAGAGTTGCCCTTGGCGTCGCGCAGCTTCACGGCATAGCTCTTTTTGGCAAAACTCTGCGCCGTAGCGCCGCGGTAGCGGTAGGCGGCAACGTAGGTGGAGTCGTAGCCTGCGAAATTGGCATCGGTCACGCGGATACTGCCGGTGGTATAGTAACTGCCGTTGCAGGAAGGCATCTTTATCTCGACGATGGGCATGAAGGTAAAGTTGAGCTGGGTCGAGGCCACCTCCTCCGTACCGTTTTTCACCACGGAGATGGTGTAGGGCGTGCTGCACGACACTTCGGGCAGTGTCACCGTGCCGTCGGCCTCGAGCTGGTTACCATCGATGATGAGCGAATACTCGGCATCGGTCTGGCGCATCTTCACCTCGAAATGAGCCGTATAGTCGGCGCCGCCGCGTACCGAGGTGGGCAGCGGTGCGAAATAGGAGTTTGAAGCACCGTCGTACACAAGGTCCTTGCCGCCCAGACGGATGGAGTCGACAAAGGCGCGGAAGCCCTCGGGCTTTACTCCCTCGATGGTCACGCCCTGCTGCATGAGATAAGCGAGGTGACGGGGGTCTGCCGAACTGAACACGAAGGTCGAGCCCTCGTCCACATCATAAAGGCCCACCATGCGCGAGGTGCCCAGGTCGTAGTCGTTCCAGTAGAGGTAGGTGCTCTGCGAGCTCCAGCTGGTGCCGGGCAGGTTGTCGAGCTTGCAGATGGTGTAGCCCGGTGTACTGACAGTGTTGGTGAAGCCGAAACTCCATGTATTGCCCGAAGCGCCCGTTCCGCTTTCCATGTTCAGGCCGCTTTGGCCTTGATAGGAATAGGGGAAACTGGTGCCTACATAGTTGCCGGCGGAGGAGTAGATCTGCACGCCCTGGTCTTTCTGCACGAAATAGAATTGCGTGGAAGGGCTTTCGCTCTGGGTGAGTTTGATGCCATTGTCCACGGCGTAGCACCCCGAGCGCACGTTGCGGATGTAATAGAGCACAGGGTTATTCGTGTCGGTAGTTATCACCACGGGCTGTGCCAGTCCGGTGCGCTCCCAGTAGGCGCCGTTTCCGTCCTGTCCGCTTTCGCCCTTGAGGTCCGAGTCGCCCGTGCCCGGCGTCGTACCGCCGCCGTCGATGATAGACTTTCCGTCCTCATCGCAGATGTCGAAGAAACTGTTGGAAGAGGTGGCGTTTGAGTAGGTGCCTACGAGGTAGGGCGTCTGGTTGTTTTGTATGCGCACGTTGAAATACTGCCCCGGCACACCCACATTTTCGATTGTCACCGTGCCCTGGCCGTTTTCGGCGAAAATCCAGCGTGCCTCGTCGCCTGTTGCCGCGTCGGCAAGCGTCAGTCCTTTGGCCGTGACCGCCCCGTCGCCGTTGGTCTGCGTACCGGCCGTATAGACGACATACTGGCCGCTCGCGGCGTTACGGATGGTGTATCCGTCGCCGCTTTTGCGGAGTTCCCAAAGGTGGTCGCCGGCACTTTTGTCGGCCGTAATGTCATAGAAAACGCTGTAGGTGGAGCCATGGTTGGCACCGAGCACCATGTATCCGCTGGCCCATTGCGTGCAGACAAAAGTGTATTTCTTCGTCTCACTTATTGAGATGGTGGCCCGTAAGCCCAGGGCCGCACACATGAAGAGGAAAAGTAGTAACGATTTCTTTTTCATAGAAGTTGTTTGATGTTTTTCGCGGTCAAAATTACGGAAAAATGTCAGAAAAAACTTTATCCCGGTGTTAAAAAAAAAGCCGGAAGCGTTCTTTCGCTTGTTCCGGCCGGCTGCAGAACGGCCCTTCCCGACTTTATCCCAACCGGCTGTCCGCCCGCTAATGGCTGATTGAAGTTTAACATGATGCTTCGTTAACTTATATTCCGCTTTATGTCGCAAATACGGAAAATATTTGTATTTTTGCATCCGAAAAGAGGCCTGGCTGTTAAAAAAACATATAATAACCGGTGCCCGCAGAAGCACAGGACAGACTGAGGCTAAACTGACAGACAGAAACAATATAGCAGAATCACGGAGCTCACGCAGACAGATGAGATTTTACAGAGCGAGACATTGGATAGGAATGGTATTCCTGTGCCTGGCGGGAACACATGCTCCGGCACAGACTGTGGCCGAGGAGCAACCGCATGTGGATGTGTTTGCCGGTGTGGACTTCAACTACCGCAACATACACTTCAACCACCGGCTCTACGACCTGCTCATCAACCTCACCCCCGGTGTGAAATGGCACATGGGACATCACTGGCAAATCGCCGCACAGGGTCTCGTGCCCGTACTCAACCAATACGGCCAGCGCTACAAAAAAGTGCGGCTGAACATGCTGTCACTCTCCAAAGAGCTTTTTCTGCCCGGGCGGCAGTATCTCAAGGTCAGCGGCGGCCTTTTCAGTCGCGAGCGCTACGGTCTGGACGTAAAATGGATGTTTCCCGTGAACCGGTGGTTCGCCCTCGACGCGCAGCTCGGCCTCACCGGCTACTGCTCCATGGCCCGCGACTGGGAATGCAGCACCATGGAGCGCCTCACCGGATGGTTCGGCGCACGCGCCTACATCGAGAAGTACAACACCGAGTTCCGCCTCCACGGCGGCCGCTTCATCTACGAGGACTACGGCGTGGAGGGCGAATGTATGCGCCACTTCAAGCACTGCACCATAGGCCTTTATGCCCAATACAGCGACCGGGGCAAGGAAAACGGCGGTTTCAAGGTCATCATGATGCTGCCGCCTTACCGGCGGACCACGCGGCGCCTGAACGTGAGGCCGGCCTCGAACTTCCGCCTGACCTACAACATCCAGGCCGACCCCTATTCGCTGAAAATGTATGCCACCGACCCCGAAGAAAACGAACGCGAGGGCCACTTCGACCGCACGCGCCTCGACTGGGGCAGTAACACCATGCCACCCGACTTCCGGGAGAAAGGAGGCAAACTATGAGGCGACACATCGCGCGCTGGCTCGGCGCCCTTCTCCTGCTCTGCCCCGCCGGCACCGCGGCCCAGCTATACACCGGCACCACCGGCCTGCTCCACACACCATCGGCTGAAATGAACGACGCCGGCACGGCGTGCATCGGCGGCTACTTCCTCAACAAGGAGTTCACGCCCGCTCCCTTTACTTACTACGGCAAGTATCACACCGGAGACTATTTCCTGAACCTCACGCCCTTTTCGTGGATAGAGCTGGGATACACGTGCACCCTCCTGAAGCACATCCAGGACGACGGCCGCGTGGGCTGGGGGCAAGACCGCTACTTCTCCGTGAAAGTGCGCCCCCTCAGGGAGGGCAAGTACTGGCCTGCCGTGGCCATCGGCTCCAACGACCCTGTCGGCACGGGCTACAAGGGGATGCTCAACGTCAGTCACAACAGCAAAAGCGAGTATTTCAGCAACTACTATGTGGCGGCTACCAAGCATTTCGACTTCCGCGCCGGCCAGCTGGGCGCACACGTTGCCTACCGGCGCTTCCGCCAGGACTACAACGGCAAGTGGAACGGCGTGACGGGCGGGGTCACCTTCCGTCCGGCCTTCGCCCGCAACCTCCAGGCCCTGGCCGAATACACCGGCCATGAGGTCAACATCGGCCTCGACTGCCTCCTTTGGAAACACCTCCTGCTGCAAGGCTGCCTGCAAGACGGCAAATACCTCTCGGGCGGCTTATGCTTTCAGCTAAGCCTCTTCTGAGCTCCGCGGCAGGTATCTCCACAAACAATGACAACTATTCAGACTTTCAATTATTAACACTTCAAAACAATTAAGGTAAGATGAAAAATTTTTCTTATTTCGGCCTGCAGGCACTCCTCGGCGCCGCTCTCCTTTTCGGCGCGGCATCCTGCCACGACGACGACCCCAACTACAGCAACGTGACACCTCCCGTTGTGGCTGAGGTACACAACATCAGCGGTTCCGTCGTCAGTATGGACGGCAAAGGTATCGCCGGCGCTACCGTAACCATGAGCGGTACGGCCACCGGCAGCCAGACGACCGACGCAAACGGTTACTTCGTGTTCGAGAACGTAGCCGTGGGCACCTACAACCTCCAGGTAACCGCCCCGGGTAAGTTCGGCAAGGAAACAAGCGTGACCGTGGCCGAAGACGGCGAAGGCAAGAACATCGTGTGGAACGTGATGCTGGTCAGCGAAGAGTCTGTGACCAACATTGAAGTCGACGCGGAAGGCGGCGAAGGCAACGTGACAACCGAAGCTCTCGAAAACAACGACATGGCCGAGATTCCCGTGGAAGTGAGCGTAAGCGAAACTTCGCTGAGCAAGCCCGCCACCATCCAGGTGGCCCCCATCTACAATGAGGAAGAGGCTGCCGCGGCCGCCATCCGCAGCAAGGCCGCCGCACGTGCCGGCGAATCGACCCTGGTGGTAGGTGCCCGCCTGAGCTGCTCCGACAACACCGTGCGCATCGAGCAGCCCATCGACCTCACCTTCAGCGTGGACGAAGTGACCACTACCGAGGTGAAGGCCCGCAAATATTCCAACGGCGAGTGGATCAGCGTGCCTTACCGCATCGAAGGCGACAAAATCATCATCGCCGCCGACGAGTTCACCTCCTACGCCCTGTTCGCCGACATCAGGTTCACCAGCAGCAGCCGCAACGTAGCTGTTGTCTTCGACCGCAACGAGTGGGACAACCTTTACGGCAACGGCAACATGCACGTGGGCAACGCCTCCTACACTTACAAGGTAGGCATGGACATCAACACCGAGGGCACTACCGTCTTCACCGCCCTGCTGGTGGAAACCCTCGCCCGCCATTTCGGCGCCAACTCTTACACGACCAAGGGCAACTATCCTCTCAACGTGACCCTGCCTATCGGCACGAAACTCAATATCAGCGGTCAGCAGCAGTACAACACTGTGACGGCTTCCGTAGGTCAGCGTAGCGTGAGCGGTACGCAGTATGGCAACGTTTCTGTTGTTGTAATTACCGGCAACCGTTCTCACACGGGCAGCAGCAACTAATCTGATACGGCAATACCCCTTCAGCCGTGCGGCGGGCCTTCCTGCCGCACGGCTTCGTTTTTATATCATCTTTCACACAACGGCTGCACGCCAGCCCCCGCCGCCGCGCCTTGCCCCAGTCCCTTACGCGCGCGTAACGATGTTCGCGCTCTTATCATTCAGCAGGCCGTAAGCGATTGTCAATTAACCATTTCGGCTGAAGGATAAAGACCGGAGGCTTCAGCCGCCGCTCGGGCAGGAAGACGGCGGAGCGGTTTTCAAAAAGCACTACTTGGAAACAAAAAAGCATTACTTGGAATTTTTCCGCGAATACGGACTTTTTAAATTCCAAGTAATGCTTTTCATCACCGGCTGGTAGGGATGCCCCCAGGTGCATCCGCGTTTTGCGCGGCGCGGCGGCCATCCCATCGCCCGCGCGGCTGAAGGACAAAAAAGCCCCATCCTTCAGCCGAAATGATTAATTGACAATCGCTTACGACCTACTGAATGATAAAACACGAAAAACTCTTACGCGCGCGCGAGCATAATTTTTCACCGGTCTGCCATATAGCGGAGCCGCCTGCCTTATTGCCCGTCGGGCTGCGGGCAGGTCCCGGCGTCCGCAGCGTATTGGTTTTGAAATATCGGGCGCAGCACCTCCGGCACCGCCACGCCGTTCTCACGTATCCGTTGCAGGCATTCTCTGGCCGGGGCCGTCAGGGTGAAAAACATCTGCCGCCGGTCCTTGCGCCCCAGCCGGCGCACCAGCAACCGCTTGTTCTCGGCCGAGCGCAACACTTTCGACGTATGCGACGGCGTGAGGCCGGTACGCTCCGATATGACCGACGGGGGCACCGTCTCGTCGCCAATGGCGCAGAGCGTCATGGCTTCGTTGAGCGACAGGCCATAAGTGGTCTGCAGGTCGCCCTCCAGTTCGTTCATGGCGCGCCAGATGTCGCGCATGGCACAGATGCAGGCTATCTTCTCCATTTCGCACTATTATTTATATAAAGAGATTCATACCGGCCTGCTCGGCGCGTTCCATGTAGGTGGCCACGCCGCCGATGGTCACGTTGTCGAGCAGTTCCTCGCGCTTCATGCCCATCACGTCCATCGACATCTGGCAGGCGATGAATTCCACGCCGTTCCCGATAGCTTGCTGGCGGAGCACCTCCAGCGAGTCGACGCCCTTGCGCCGCATCAGGTGGCGCATCATGCGGCTGCCGATACCCATCATGTTCATTTTCGAAAGTTTCAGCCGGCGCGAGTCCGCAGGAAGCATCATGCCGAACATGCGCCCGAAGAAGTCCTTTCGCACCCGCGGCTTATGCTCTTTCTTAATCACGTTGAGCCCCCAGAAGGTGAAGAACACCGTAACTTTCCTGCCAGTGGCCGCTGCGCCGTTGGCCAGAACGAAAGTGGCCAGTGCCTTGTCGAGGTCGTCGCTGAAGAGGATGAACGTTTTGCCGTCACGCCCCAGCCCGCCCGCGGCAACGGGAACCGGCGCCTCGGCTGCCGCTTTTTCCACAAGCACCTTGTGCACGCCGGCCTCACTGCCGGATGAGAGGAAGCGGTGGCCCGTGGTGCGGCACCAGGCTTCGGCGTCGCGCGGAAAACCGGCGTCGGTAGCCGTTATCTCGAGTTGTTCGCCCGGCCGGAGCGTTTCCATGCTCTTTTTCAGTTTGAGGATGGGGCCCGGACATTGCAGTCCGCAGGCGTCCACCCGCAGCTGTTTGGCCGGAGCTGCGGACGAGGCCTTCCCGAAGGCCGGTTCTTTAACCGGCGGCTGCGGCTTTCCGTCGCCGGCAGCGGGCAGAGGCACGGGCGTCACGGCGGCTTTATACGTCTTCAGTCCGCCCACCAGGTTGCGCACATCGGCAAAGCCGTTCTCCCTGAGGATGTTCGACGCTAAATAGCCGCGCAGCCCCACCCCGCAGTAAACATAGACCGGCTTCCCGGCGGGAATTTCCTGCAGGCGGCCGCGCAGTTCGTCAAGGGGGATGTTCACCGCGCCGGGTATGGCGCCGAGCTCGTGCTCCTCGGCCGTGCGCACATCTACTATGGCCACCCGGGCGGGATCGGCGGCCTGCATCTCGCGCCAGTAGAGCGGCGTCATCTTGCCGGTGAGGATGTTGGCTGCCACGTAGCCCGACACCGCCACGGGGTCTTTGGCCGACGAGAAGGGCGGCGCGTAGGCGTGCTCCAGCTCCATGAGGTCGAACACCGTCTTGCCGTGCTTGATCATCAGCGCGTATTCATCAATGCGCTTGTCCACACCGTCGCAACCCACAATCTGCGCACCGTAAATCCGGCCGTCCGCAGGAGCGAACACCACTTTGATGGTCATGGGCATGGCGCCGGGATAATAACCGGCATGTGACGAGGGATGAACCGTCGCCGAGAGATATTCCGTTCCCGCCTGGCGGAGGCGCTTGGCGGGTAGTCCGGTGGAGGCCACGGTGAGGTCGAACACCTTGGCGATGGCCGTGCCGATGGCCCCCTCATACTTCGTGCGGTTGCCTCCCGTCATGTTGTCGGCCACGATGCGCGCCTGGCGGTTGGCCGGTCCGGCCAGATAATTAAGCCACGGCGTTCCCGTAATGGGGTGCGGGTATTCGATAGCGTCGCCAACGGCATAGATGTCGGCGTCGGACGTCTGCAAATAGTCGTTGACCGCGATGCCTTTCATCTCACCCAGGCGGAGTCCGGCCTCGGCGGCCAGGCGGGTTTCGGGGCGCACGCCGATGGAGAGAATCACCAGGTCGGCCTGCAGGCGGATGCCCGAACGGAACACCACCGTCACGCCGCGTCCGGCCGGTTCGAAGGCGGCCACGGCCTGCTCCAGATAGAGTTTCACGCCCTTCTGTTGCAGATGTTCGTGTACGAGCGCCGCCATGGAATAGTCGATGGGCCCCATCACCTGCGGCGCCATCTCCACCACAGCCACCTCCGATCCCTGCGCGTGGAGGTTCTCCGCCATCTCGAGCCCTATGAACCCGCCGCCGATGATGACCGAGCGGCGCACTTTGTGACTGTCGAGATATCCCTTCACCCGGTCGGTATCGTTCACGTTGCGCAAGGTAAAAATGCCCTCGCTGTCGATGCCCGGCAAGGGCGGCCTGACGGGCGAAGCGCCCGGCGAGAGCAACAATTTGTCGTAGCTCTCCGTGTAAGTCCGTCCGTCGGCGGTGCGCACCGTCACCGTTTTGGCCTGGCGGTCGATGGCCGTTACTTCCGACCGCGTGCGCACGTCGATGTTGAAACGCAGGCCGAAGGCCTCCGGCGTCTGTACGAAGAGGCGGTCGCGCTCCCCGATGACGCCGCCTATATAGTAAGGCAAACCGCAATTGGCGTAAGAGATATACTCGCCCTTTTCAAACAGCACGATGTCGGCCTTTTCCGTGTTTCTTCTGATACGTGCGGCGGCGGTGGCTCCACCGGCCACTCCGCCGATAATGACATATTTCATAAATGACCTTTTAAAATGATTTCAAAAACAACGTCCCGGATATTTTCCACCGGAAACATTTGCAAAGGAAATACTTTATTTCCACATAGCAAAGTTTCCTATGGAAAATATCTTGACCGCTATTATTTTTAACAGATGGGCAATCCTTGCGCGGATGCTTTCTCCTTTATATCCAGGGAACAAAAAAAGCCATTGCACGAAGGCACGAGGAATATTGTAACGGAGAAACGGACTGACTTCTGCCAAAAATTTTCACTCAGAACCGAAGATTCCGGCGGAAAATACTAATTTTGCAGCATCATATACAGGAACAATTGACAACAGGGCAAGGAGAAAGGAACAATGTTTTTCATCTGCGTAATTATATGGATAGTGGTCGGCAGTCTGAAGTGCCTGACCGGCAAAGGCGACTTTGAATAAACTCAAAAAAATAAAGGAACACGGCGTGTGTGTGTATGGCACCCTCGCCGAAAGCGCGAATCTGCCATACACTTGATATGAACCGGGCAAATATGGGATTTGTCGGGTGCGGAGCTACGATTTGTGATTACTCCGTCGGGGGGGCAGAGGTGTTTGAGGCGGGCAAGGGACGTGGCGGAAGGAGTCGCGGCAGGTGATGTTCTGTTGGCGGCGTCCGGTTTGCCTGTTGCGGCATTACTCGGTTTATCTTTGGTTTTCGGTAACGAACCTTCAAAGGAGATTCTGTTTGTATTTTGGGGGACAATAATACATTGGCATTTAATGCCGATAGCCCTTATGAGGTTGCATTACAGATGAAACTAAGAAACATGTATTCACACTTATATGTGAGATGCCCTGCAATCAAGTTTCAATGGTAAGGATATTGTAAATGAGGTTTCATGACGGGGATGAGAGATTACAGACAGCTCCCCACCATGCATGCGTATAATCTGTCGGGATAAGCTAAGCCCGATGCCACTGCCATTCGCTTTAGTGGTAAAAAAAGGAATAAAAATATCTTCAAGTAAACAGGATGGAATACCTGGACCATTATCTTTTATTTTTATGAACAGCATCATTCCATCACTATATATATCTATGCCTATTTTTTTATCTGACTCCTCCGTAAAGGCCTGCATGGAGTTTTTTAACAGATTGATTAGAACTTGCGATAACATTTTCTCATCTGCATGAATCAGAATCTCCGGTTGAAAAAAGTTTACAGATAAATCTATATGCTGCCGTAGCAAATCTTCCTGGTACAGTATCTGAATGTTTTGTACTAAATTTGTTAAAGAAAAATAGTTGTATTCAGGTTGTTTCAAACCTGAGAATTGTCTATACGACTCCGTAAAATCAATCAGATTCTCTCCTTGATATTTAATGGTTTTCAAACCGCGTATCGTCTTTTCGACAGTTAGATCTGTAATGTCTTTTTTGTGCGCTGAGACATGTCTGGCCGGGAAATAAGACAACAGGGTTTCCGAGAGTGAAACGATAGGAGTGATGGAGTTCATTATTTCATGGGTCAATACCCGCATAAGGTTTTTCCAAGATTCATATTCTTTTTGATGCAGTTTACGTTCAAACTCATTCTTTTTATGTTCCGTAATTAATGTGTATATCCTATTAAAAGCTGTATATAAGGAACGCTGTTCTTTAGTACCGGTATTTTCCGGAAAATAGAGCATGGAGTCATTGTCTGCTATGGAGTCAAAAAATAGTTTCACTTTCCGGTTATAGGAATTCAGGTAATACACAAGTGTACCAATGAGCCAAAAAGCAATTAAGACAGAAATCGTCCCCAGTATGATAGCCCGTTGCGAGATAATACCCGCAAGCCCAAGCCCGAAAGTCAATACAATAAGCAATACAAATAAAAGAATATGTATGTATAAACGAGTACTGAACATTTGCACTTTAAAAATTAAAACGTTTCAACTTGTTATATAATGTTTGTCTGCTTATACCCAGTTGTTCTGCCGCAGCTGTCAGATTCTCCGCATTTTGAGATATGGCGGCTAATATCGCTTTCCTTTCCACTTCTTTTAAATTGGGCACTTTATCAAAAGTGAATGTTTTGTCTGAATGCATGGATATCTCAGAGGGATTGATTACATCCTTCTCTGCTAAAATCACAGCTTTTTCAACCGTATATTGTAATTCTCTGATATTTCCCGGCCAATTATGACTTTCCAGTTTTTTTTATTGTCCTGGGGTGCAAGGTCAATCCTGTTCTGTTATATTGTCTGGCATATTTTTTTAAGAAATAATTTGCAAAAACGACTATATCTTCCTTACGATGGCGTAAGGGAGGAATTTCTATTTGTATCGTGTTTATACGATAAAATAAATCCTCACGGAAATCAGCTTGCTTCACCATTTCATGCAAATTACGATTAGTGGCAGCAATCAACCGTATATCAATCGGAATTTTCTTATTACTTCCAAGACGGGTTATTTCTCTGTTTTGTAAAGCGACCAATAGCTTCGCCTGCAGTCCTAACGACAGGTTTCCTATTTCATCAAGAAATAATGTGCTCCCGTTTGCCGCTTCAAATTTACCAATCCGGCTCTCATAGGCATTTGTAAAAGCTCCTTTCTCATGTCCGAACAGTTCGCTCTCAAATAATGACTCGCTGATAGCTCCCATATCTACATTAAACATTTCACGATGGCTACGGAGTGACAGACGATGGAGCTCACGGGCCAACATTTCTTTACCTGTACCATTTTCCCCATAAATCAAGATATTGGCATCTGTTTTTGCAACTTTGGTTATGAGTTTTATTATTTTCATCATTGCAGGAGAATGGCCGATAATCATTGCCGGTTCGCCAGGGCCTTTGGCGAGTTTAGCGGGTAATTTGTTTGTTGTTTCCTGTAACGTTGCCCGTATTTTCTTTATCAAATTATCATTATTCCAAGGTTTCAACACAAAATCCGCCGCTCCGTTTTTTAATGATTTCACAGCAAGATCAATATCCCCATAAGCTGTCAGCATGATAACAGGTAGTTCCGGTTTAATCTCATGTATACGCTGAAGCCAAAACAATCCTTCATTACCCGTATTAAAACCTGTGGAGAAATTCATATCTAAGATGACTAAATCAATCGCATGCTTTTCTAAAACGGGAAATATCTTATTAGGGTCAGATACAATTTTTATATTTTCAAATTCCCTTTCCAAAAGCAATTCCAAGGAAGTCAATACACTTTCATTGTCATCGACAATAAGGATACCACGAGGTTTCATAGGCTATATTTTTTTAATGTAAAAGTAGCTGTTTTAAGATAGCAATCAAAAAAAACGCCTAATTATTTGACACATTTGGAAGTTTATTATATTCCTCATCCATTTTTCATGATAATAAATCATGTTTTGAGGCGAAACGGGTTGAATTTGTTGATTCAAGAAATGGGGGGAGCTTATGGAAAAGCATTGGAACTGAAGTTTCGCATTTTTTCAGCATTTACGATGCTCTAAAGGAGCAAATTGTTTTAAAAACGCCTCAGGACATTGTCAAGAAAGTGGACGTTTCAGTGTCAACAATATGGACGTTTTGTTTTACACAAAACCAAGTACCACACTAATTATCAGGTAAATACAACAATGGCACAGAATTTGTATTATATAAAACCAGTATTATAATATATAAAGTAACTGATATGAATGCCAAAGCATCGATCAAACAAAGTTTATTGATTATTTTATCCATCTGGTATTTTGTTTTACCTGAAATCAGCAAAGCCCAATCCGGATGGACTGAAGATGAATGTATGCAATATGCTGTAGAACATAATCTTCTGATAAAAAACAAACAATTAGATACTGAGATTGCCAATACAGACATTATAACTGCTTATGGAATTTTTTTACCTTCTGTCAGTACCTTTGGTTCATTGGGGAGGCAATGGGGACATTCTGAAGATCCGCAAAAAGACCGATATACTTCTGAATATTTTTCCAAAAGTACAATAGGCCTGAATATTTCCCTTCCAATATTTGAAGGCTTTTCGCGCATTAATAAATTGCAGTTTTATAAATTGAATAAGAAAATCAATGTGTATTTGAGCAAAGTGGAGGAAAATAATCTGGCTTTTGAAGTTCTTGAAGCATTTTACCGCTATTGTTTCGACAAAGAGATGCACAAACTTGCTATTGAACAACGAAAACTAAGCGAATATTATTGTAAACAGATAATGGAGTATGTTGATTTAGGCATACGTTCTCTTTCCGACTTGCAGGAAGTGAAAACACGGTTACAGTCCGACATTTATCAAGAAACGGTGAGATCAAATAGTTGTCACCTTTCCCTATTGACTCTAAAGGAACTTATGAATATTAAAGATATTGACACATTGTCTATCAACATAGCGGACAGAAGAATGGATATAACCAACTCCCCTTTAAATTTAAATGAACTTTATTCAGCTTCCGAGTCTGCTCTTCCGGAATTTCATATTATGAAAATGAGAGAAAAAGCCTCCCGTAAATCATGGTCTATGGCAAAGGGGCATTTTTCCCCTTCCATCCGTATGGAATTTAATATGAATACGGGACATTATGCCACAGAGAAAAACATTTTTGGGGGGCAACAATTAAACAATAACATGAACAAGTATGTTGGAATATACATATCTTTACCGCTATTTGACAGCTTGTCGCGTTTGGGGACTATAAGGAAGGAAAAACTACGTATACAACAGGTACAGAATGAAAATAAACAACAGCGTTTATCCTTTTATAAAGAAATTAATGATACATATCTTTCTTTTCAGGCTGCATATCAGGAATATCAATTGGCAAAAGAACAACTGCACGCAGCTTCCATTACATGGAATGAAGGTGAGGAAAAATGGAAGGAAGGCATGATATCTATGTTTGAATTGTTAGAAAAGCGCAACCGGTACATACAGGCTAAAGCGGAGATAATACGTACAAAACTAAAATACAATCTTAAAAAAAGAGTGATACAATTCTATCAAAAAGGCAGTTTTTTGTAATAACATCTTAATATTAAAGAGAACAATGATAAAGCAGATTGATTATAGTGGCATAGATACAAGAATCGAGAAAAAATCCCGATTTTCGAAGAGATTTGTTTATCTGTTAATTGGGACAATTGTTATTCTTATAGGGCTATTGTGGCTCATATTCCGCGATACCTCTTCTTCTATGAACATAAACAAGGATAATATAACAATCGCTACCGTACAAAAAGGGTACTTCAATGATTATATCCGAGTGGCCGGACAAGTCATACCTGATCATATTATATATTTGGACGCCATAGAAGGCGGACGTGTTGAAGAACGTCTAATAGAGGAAGGAGCACAAGTAAAAGCCGGAGATGTAATTATTCGTCTCAGTAATCCCTTGCTAAATATCGGTATATTGCAAAGCGAAGCTAACTTGGCTTATCAAGAAAATGAACTCCGCAACACCCGCTTGAATATGGAGCAGGAACACCTGCGTTTGAAGCAGGAACGCATTGCGTTGAATAAAGATTTTGTACAAAAGAAACGCCGGTTTGAGCAGTATTCACATTTGTACCAAAAGAATTTAGTATCCCGTGAAGACTATCTGCAAGCTCAAGAAGATTATAATTCTGCATCGGAGCAAATCAATGTCTTGAATGAAAGAATCAAACAAGATATTCAATTGCGCCATAATCAACTGCAAAGTTTAAATGAAAATATACTGAATATAAAGAAGAGCCTTTTACTTGTACGTGAACGCTTGGAAAATTTAAAGATAAAAGCACCAGTTGACGGTCAATTAGGAAATATTGAAGCTCAAATAGGCCAAACCATATCCCAAGGCGAACGTATCGGACAAATCCTTCCTCCGGAACTAAAAGTGGAAGCTAAAATTGATGAGCATTATGTAGAACGCATCCATCCCGGGCTTTTTGCTGATTTTGAGCGTGAAGGGGAAAAATATGGTTTGAGAATGACAAAAGTATATCCGGAAGTGCAGAATGGACAGTTCCGTACAGATTTACACTTTATTTCCGACCGCCCCGCGAATATTCGTTCCGGACAAACATATCACTTGGATTTGCAATTGGGTGATCCTGTAAAAGCTGTTCTTATTCCACGTGGAAGTTTCTATCAGTCAAGCGGAGGGGAATATGTATATGTGGTAGATGAAAAGGAACAAACCGCTCGTCGGCGGCAAGTTCGCTTAGGGCGGCAAAATCCTCTGTATTACGAAGTATTGGATGGTTTGACTCCCGGAGAAAAAGTAATTGTTTCCGGATATGATTTATTTGGTAAAAATGAACGTTTAAATTTGCAATAATGGAATATTTCTCTCAGATTATTAAAAGTCAGCGAACAAAGAAATCTCTTTCTGTTCTGAATGTATTTGGCCTTTCCGTGTGTATCGGTGCGGCTTTGTTGATTCTATTTTATGTGAGGTTTGAATCGAGTTTTGACTCATTTCATAATGGTGATAGAATATACCGTGTGGAAAGTCGTCTTCACGAAGGAAACGTGCTGACAGACAATTGGGCCACAACCACATTCGGACACGCACCAGTGATGTTTCGCGAGATTCCCGGCATCGAACAGTATGTAAGGGTGACGACACAAGACCGCGAACAGGAGGTGACGTATAATGACCGGCAATTTATAGAAGAGCATTATTGCTATACGGAATCTTCCTTTTTCGACTTATTTGATTTCCCTATAATTAAAGGAGACAAAAAAGGACAATTAGTTCGTCCCAATACTGCCGTAATTACAGAAAGTGCTGCACACCGCTATTTTGCGGATAGTGATCCTATCGGTAAAATTCTAACTTTTAAGACACCTTCATCGGAACAACATTTTGAAGTTACTGGAATAATTGCGGACATGCCATATAATTCCCATTTACGTTATGACTTTTTATTGTCATATACCTCTATTCCGGAAGCGCGACGTGACATTTGGTATATTCACGGTGTATATACTTATATTCGCCTTGAACCGGGTAAAAATCCGCAAGATATAGAAAAAGGCTTTCATTCAATATCCCCAAAGTATAAAACAGCAGCATTAAAGCATAAAGATTGGAGGGTTGAACTTGTTCCTTTAAAGGATATACATCTGAATCCTCGTAAATCCTATGAGAAAGAAGAAAAAGGTAGTAAAACCGCCATTTATCTTCTTTCAGTTATGGCTGTTGCCTTATTGCTGATCGGTTGGGTGAATGCGCTGAATCTGACTATAGCCCGCTATTTGGAAAGAGGAAGAGAGTTCGGACTCCGTAAAGTATTCGGGGCTTCCCGTCGTCAAATCATTATACAAGGATTATTGGAGTCCGGATTATTTAATTTACTGGCATTAGTCTTAGCCTTGGGATGGATAGAAGTCTTATTACCTGTTGCAACCCGTTGGGTTGGACACGATTTTGCCTTTGACGTATTTAACTCATTGGAATGTTGGGGGATGGTATTGATGATATTTATTTGCGGAACACTATTTATCGGTTTATATCCATCATTTTTACTTACCCGCATCAAGCTATCGGATATTATGCGAGGAAAACTGTTGCACAGCCGAAAGGGAAACAAAATAAGAAAGGTATTGATTGTCATTCAATTTATAGTCTCTTTTGTTTTGCTTTCGGGTACATTTACAGTAATCAAGCAAATACATTATATGCAACAAGAAACTTCTTCCGGCATGTTTGATCATGTATTGGTTTTGAAGCATCCGGCTTTAACAGAAAATATGTCCGTACAGATGATGAATTTTAAGAAAAGACTGGAACAGGAATCTTATATAAGTCATGTTGCAGTCTCGGGGGCTGTTCCGGGTGTGGAAGTGGCAAATTATTTCACAAATCGCCCTTACGGGAGTGATATCTCGGAAATAAAACTAATACAGATGTTTGCTGTTGATTATGATTATTTATCTCTGTATTCTCCCAAAATACTTTGTGGCCGCAGTTTTTCTGAAAATTATGGCAATGAACTAAATAAAGTCGTTCTGAACGAAGAGGCTGTCCGGTTGCTCGGATACTCTTCTCCCGAAGAAGCATTAGGCAAACAATTAGCCATGGAAGTATTGGAAGAACCGCTTGAGATAATTGGAGTCGTGAAGAATTATCATCAACAGTCACTTGCCGAACCTTATAAACCGATTATATTCTTCATAAAAGAACGTGTGCCATTTATAGCCACACCCTATATTTCTATTCAAGTAAAGACAAAAATTGATTCAAAACACCTTAAAAAAATAGAGCGGATATACAAGACCTATTTCCCTTCGGCTGCTTTTTCTTATTTTAATTTGAGTGATTATAATGATGACTTATACAAATCTGACCGTAATTTCAGTTGGATTTTCACTTGCGCATCATTGCTTGCGATATTTGCAGCTTGTTTGGGTTTGTGGATTATGACCCTCTTTTCCACAATGGCTCGTGTAAGAGAAATTGGAATAAGAAAGGTGTTAGGAGCTAACAAAAAAAGTCTTTTCATGGTTTTGACGCGAGAGTTGATGCTGCTTACGGTATTGGCAACAATATTGGGAACGCCTATTTCCATAATATTGATGGATGAATGGCTTAAGACTTATGCTTTTCATATCCCATTGCCTTGGTGGGTATATATAATAGCATTTGTATTAATAATGTTTGTTGCCCTGTTAACGGTAACCCGTCAGATTTGGCGCGTGATTCATTTAAAACCAATGAGAATCTTGAGAAATGAATAATTAAAAAAAATAACGATATGATTAAAACAGAAAACATCTCCATGCTCTTTACTACAGAAGATGTACAAACAAGGGCATTAAATAATGTGAACTTAGAGATTGCACAGGGCGAATTTGTCGCCATCATGGGCCCATCCGGATGTGGTAAATCTACCCTGCTAAATATTTTAGGTACGTTAGAGGCACCTACTTCGGGCAAATATTTTATTAATGAGACAGAAATGACTAAAATGAATGAGAGCCAGTTGAGTAATTTCCGGAAGAAAAATATCGGCTTCATTTTTCAAAGTTTTAATCTGATAGACGAATTGACCGTATTCGAAAATATAGAATTGCCTTTAATCTATTTAGGAATCCGAAAGGTCGAGCGGACACAAAAAGTAATGAATATATTAGAGCAAATGAATATGATTCATCGTGCCGGACATTTTCCGCAACAGTTATCCGGAGGACAACAACAGCGGGTAGCCATCGCTCGTGCGATAGTAACAGATTGTCCTTTGATTTTAGCAGACGAGCCGACAGGCAATTTGGATTCAACAAATGGAATTGAAGTCATGACATTACTTCAGCAACTTAACAAGCAAGGAACTACTATTATAATGGTTACACATTCAGAAAGGGATGCCGGTTATGCCAATCGGATAATTTACTTATTGGATGGCGAAATCGTAAATAAATAATTACATAATCAATTATTAATACAAACAATACCAATATGGTGAAGCTATGCCAATAATAATCACCCCCAATTGATAAAAGCGCAAACAAAACGGAGCGTAACCTTTTGAGTTACACTCCGTTTATATGGATTTAGATATTTCTGAATAGATGGATTACTTCACTTCCTCGAAGTCGGCATCCTGAATATCGTCCTTCTTGTCGGAATTAGGTTGCTGACCTGCACCAGCCTGCTGCTGGAAGCCTTCGGCGCCAGGCTGCGCACCCGTCTGCTGATACATCTGCGTGCTGGCGGACTGCCAGGCGTTGTTCAGTTCGGCAATAGCGGCGTCGATGGCAGCGATGTCCTGTGCCTTATGGGCGTCCTTCAACTTTTGAAGAGCGGCTTCAATGGCGGGCTTGTGCTCGGCGGGGAGCTTGTCGCCCAACTCTTTCAGCTGATTCTCCGTCTGGAAAATCATGGAGTCGGCCTGATTGATCTTATCGATGCGTTCGCGCTCCTTCTTGTCGGCTTCGGCGTTAGCCTCGGCTTCGGCTTTCATGCGGTCAATCTCTTCCTTGCTCAAACCGCTGCTGGCTTCGATACGGATGGTCTGTTCCTTACCCGTAGCCTTGTCTTTGGCCGATACGTTGAGAATACCATTAGCGTCGATATCGAAAGTCACTTCGATTTGAGGCACGCCGCGACGGGCGGGGGCGATACCGGCCAGGTTGAAGCGGCCGATGCTCTTGTTGTCGCGGGCAAACTGACGCTCACCTTGCAGCACGTGGATGGTTACTTCGGGCTGATTATCCTCGGCTGTAGAGAACACCTGGCTCTTCTTGCAGGGAATTGTGGCATTGGCGTCGATAAGTTTCGTCATTACGCCGCCCAAGGTTTCGATACCCAGAGACAGGGGGGTTACGTCGAGCAACACAATGTCGCCCACACCTTCTTCCTTGTTGAGGATGGCACCTTGGATGGAAGCGCCCACAGCTACGACTTCGTCGGGATTAACACCCTTGGAAGGAGCCTTACCAAAGAAGTTCTGCACAAGTTCCTGCACGGCGGGAATACGGGTGGAGCCGCCTACGAGGATTACTTCGTCGATGTCGCTCTTTGAGAGTCCGGCAGCATTGAGTGCGGCTTCACAGGGCACTTTACAAGCCTCGATGAGGTTGTGGGCCAAGGCCTCGAACTTGGCGCGCGTCAGCGTCTTCACGAGGTGTTTGGGCACACCGCCTACGGGCATGATGTAGGGCAGATTGATTTCTGTGCTCGTTGAGCTGGAAAGCTCTATCTTGGCCTTTTCGGCAGCTTCCTTCAGGCGCTGCATGGCCATAGGATCCTGCGAGAGATCGGCCCCTTCGTCGTTCTTGAATTCCTGTACGAGCCAGTCGATGATAACGTGGTCGAAGTCATCGCCGCCAAGGTGGGTATCACCGTTAGTAGAGAGCACTTCAAACACACCGCCACCAAATTCAAGGATAGAGATATCGAACGTACCGCCGCCAAGGTCGAACACGGCGATTTTCATATCCTTGTTGGCCTTGTCGATGCCGTAGGCCAAAGCGGCAGCCGTCGGTTCGTTCACAATACGCTTCACTTCAAGTCCGGCAATCTGTCCGGCCTCTTTCGTGGCCTGACGCTGCGAGTCGCTGAAGTAAGCCGGTACAGTGATGACAGCTTCAGTCACTTCCTGTCCGAGATAGTCCTCGGCGGTTTTCTTCATCTTCTGCAGAATCATGGCCGAGATTTCCTGCGGTGTGTACTGGCGGCCATCCACATCTACGCGGGGCGTGTTGTTATCGCCACGCACCACACTATAAGGTGTGCGGCTGATTTCCTTCTGCACCTGGTCGTAGTTCTCGCCCATGAAGCGCTTGATGGAGTAGATGGTGCGCTTAGGGTTGGTGATGGCCTGGCGCTTGGCAGGGTCGCCCACCTTGCGCTCGCCGCCTTCCACAAAGGCCACGATGCTCGGCGTGGTGCGCTTACCCTCGCTGTTGGTGATTACAACGGGTTCGTTACCCTCAAATACGGAAACACAAGAGTTGGTAGTTCCGAGGTCGATTCCAATAATTTTTCCCATGATAGTTATTTTTTTATTTGTTATTATTTTCTTGCTGCTTATTATATTAAATAAGGAGAGGCTTATCCGGGCGCCGGGCCCGTGTGGCCTACGCCCTATTTAGTGCAAGGAGTGTGCCAAAAGTGTTTTTCGGGAAAAATTCTGCCAGCGATACTGACAAGTTGGCAGGCCGTCCCCGGCCATGTCTGACAATTAATCCGGCCCGTGCCCTTATTTCTTGTCCGCGCGCCCCAAGTTCCAGCGCAGCCCCACCTGCAAGGAAAAACGCAGAGGGTGGTCGTGGCGGGCCGACGCCAGGCTGCTGCCGTCGGGCAGATAATAAGTGAGCCCCGGCTCCACAAAGAGACCCGCGCGCGACAATATTTCGCAATGGGCGCCGGCGCCCAACGACAGCGAAGCCTGCCACAATCCGCGCCCCACACTATGCCGCTCGGTGCGTCCGTTCTGCTCTGCCGCAAGGGAGTAGTTGGTACACTGCTCACCGGCCACACGGACTTCCGCCGCTCCGCCTGCCGCAGCGTAGAAACCGAGGGGACCGATGGCAGCCAGATCGTAGCGCAACCGGAGGGGGATGCCTACATACCGGAGGGTTTGCCGCGTGTTCAGATGGCTTTCAGGACTCCCCACCGACATTTCGCTTTGCAGGCGCGTGTAGCTCACGCCGCTTTCCAAAGCAAAACGGCCGCCCAGCGGCACACTCGCTGTGAGCGCCACCCGCAAAGGGAATTTGTGGCGCACGCGGCTTCTCACCTCGTTCGCGGCATTTTCTATCAGGAGTGCGGAAAAGACTTTCTGCGACACTTCAGGCATACAACCGGCCAAACTCCCGGCCGCCATCTGTACGGGCCGGAAGGCGTAGCCGACACTGCTGAAGCCGGCAGGCGGGCCACCGGCCACGGCCAGCTGCACCCCGATGTTCCGGCGCTTACTTACAGCGAGCTGCGACGCCCACTCATCGGCCAACCGTTTCTTCCGCACACGACGCGAAGAAACGCCGGCAGCCCCGGTCATACCGCCGGAAGTTACAGCCGAGCTGCCGTTTTTTTCCGTCACGTTCTCTGTAGTATTTTCTTTTACCAACGGATGCCGTCCTCTGATTCTCAAAGATGCGGAAGCGACAGGGGAATTTCCGGCTTTCTCCTCCCGTTCCGCCGATAAAACGGCAGAACGGGAAACCGGGCGGCCCATACCCCGCCCGGCCACCGCCCTTTCGCGGCCGGCAGCCGACGGGCACGCCTGCGCCAGTTCGCCGGCAGCCTCATCGCCTTGCGGCGCCGCAATCATCCGGGCCATATTTTCCTCGCCGCCCGACCGTCCGCCCCCGATTACTTCATAGGCCGCGGGCAGCAGCAGAAACGCAACGGCCGCTGCCGCCGCGCAGGCTCCGGCCGCCCACCCGATCAGCCGCCGGCGCGGGCGCCAGACAATTTGCCTGCCGGTCGGCGCGGCGAGCTCGCGCTCCAGGCGCAGCCAGCCGTCGGCCGGTGGCGGCGTGCTGTGTCCGGCCATCAGCCCCCCTATTGTTTTTTCCCAGTCGTCAAGTTCTTTCATGCGTCAGTGGCGTTGATGTATGCTGTAATTTTCCGTTTCAGTGCGGCCCGTGCCCGCAAATATTGTGAAGCCGATGTGCTCTCGCCGATTCCCAGGCGCCGCGCTATTTCACGATGGCTCCACCCTTCCACGAGATAAAGGTTGAGCACAGTGCGGTATCCCTGCGGCAGCGTGGCTATAAGCGCCGCCAGGGCGTCGGCGTCGATTTGCGGCGGCGGTTCCTCATCGGTCATTTCGGCCGGCAGCTGTTCCTCGGGCAAGAGCTGCAGGCGTTTGCGCGCCTCCAGATAGTTGAGCGCACCGTTGGTGAACACACGCCGCAACCAGGCTCCGAGCGACCCTTCGCCGCGATAGGCGAACTGCCCGATGGCGACAAATGCTTTCAGAAAACCGTCGTGGAGCAAGTCCTCGGCCTCCTCGCGCGCCCCGACGTAGCGCAGACAGAGCGACATCATGCTTCCCGCAAAGCGCTCGTAGAGTGCCCTGCGTGCCTCGTTGTCCTGCCGTTTGCAGCCTTCGGCTATTTCTTCGTCGGTCATAATCGGTGTCGTTCGCAACTTACGGTTGCACCGGTCAATAGTGATACCGGCCTCATTGCTTATCTGTCAGAATAAACACGCGCCGAATGAAAAACTTGCATCCGTAGTCTGAAAAAAAGAGAAATAAGTGCCGTTGCTTCCTGAGGGGTCAGCGGAAGGAATCGGTGAGCAGTTTTATCTCGATGGCCGGCGAGATACGTTCATACAATATATTATATACGGCGTCGAGTATGGGCATGTTCACGTGGAAGTGGCGGTTGATGTCCTTCATGCACTTCGTGCCGAAGAAGCCCTCGGCTATCATTTCCATCTCAATCTGTGCCGACTTCACGGAGTAGCCCCGGCCGATCATGGTGCCGAACACGCGGTTACGCGAGAAGTTGCTGTAGCCCGTCACGAGCAGGTCGCCCAGATAGACCGAATCGTACACATTGCGCTCGATGGGGTACACCGATTGCAGGAAGCGGTTGGTTTCCTGCACGGCGTTGGCCATGAGCACGCTCTGGAAGTTGTCGCCATATTTCAGTCCGTTGCAGATGCCGGCGGCTATGGCGTAGACATTTTTCAGCACCGAGGCGTATTCTATGCCTATGACATCGGAGCTCGTCTTGGTCTTCACGTAGCTGCCTGCTATGAGTTCGGCAAAGGCGGTGGCTTTTTCCTGGTCCGTGCAGCCCACGGTGAGATAGGTGAGGCGGCTGAGGGCCACTTCCTCGGCGTGGCTGGGTCCGCCCAGTACGGCCAGGTTTTCGTCGGGCACGTTGTAGACCTGGCGGAAATATTCCGAGCAGATGATGTTCTCGTCGGGCACGATGCCCTTTATGGCCGTCACGACGAACTTGCTGTGGATTTTCTCCTTGAGTTTCTTGAGGTGGTTCTTGAGGTAAGGCGAGGGCATCACGAACACCAGCGTGTCGCAGGCGCGCACCACTTCGTTGATATCGGTCGAGAAGTCGATGCGGCTGGTGTCGAAGTGCACGCCGGTGAGATAAGTGGGATTATGCTCCAGCCTCTTGAAGTCCTCAATGGCGTCGGCGCGGCGCATGTACCACGTGATGCGGTCGGCCTTTTCAAGTACAATCTTGGCGATAGCTGTAGCCCAGCTTCCGCCGCCCATAATGGCTATTTTACCGATTGCGAACAAGGGGAAATCGTGTGTTTAAGGTTAAGCCCGGAGCGGTCGTCCGGCCGCGGGGCGAAGTGTTTCAGGCGGCGGTGGCGGAGCGGCCGACGCGTTTTGTCCGCCGCTCCCCGTTGCCGCAAGTGCTGTCAGTATCAGACATTCCAGGCCTCGATGTCGGCCACCGAGGGTTTCTGGATGTCGAGTTTGTACTTCTTGATGATGTCGCCAATTTGCTGCTGCACCTTCTGCGCCTTGGCTTCCTTGAGGTCGACCACAAGGTTGTAGCCTGCCTTCTGGAGCACGGGCACGAGTTCCTCGGCTATGCCGCACTCCACGTAGCGGGCCGCCGCATCGCGGGGCGCCTTCTTCTCGGGGCGCATCTGGGGGAAGAAGAGTACCTCCTGTATCTGCGTGTGTCCGGTCATGAGCATGACGAGGCGGTCTATGCCGATACCGATGCCCGATGTGGGCGGCATGCCGTATTGCAGGGCGCGCAGGAAGTCCTGGTCGATAAACATGGCTTCGTCGTCGCCCTTTTCGGAAAGGCGCAGCTGGTCCTGGAAGCGTTCTTCCTGGTCGAGCGGGTCGTTGAGTTCGGAGTAGGCGTTGGCCAGTTCCTTGCCGTTCACCATCAGTTCGAAGCGCTCGGTAAGCGCGGGGTCCGTGCGGTGCTTCTTGGTGAGCGGCGACATTTCCACCGGATAGTCGGTGATAAAGGTAGGCTGTATGAAGGTGCCCTCGCAAAACTCGCCGAATATCTCGTCGATGAGCTTGCCCTTGCCCATGGTGTCGTCTATCTCCATGTTGAGCTCGCGGCACACCTGGCGTATCTCCTCCTCGCTCTTGCCGCTGAGGTCGTATCCGGTTTTTTCCCTGATGGCCTCCAGGATGGGCAGGCGACGGTAAGGCGCCTTGAAACTGATGGTCTGTCCGTCCACCACCGTCTCGGGCTTTCCGTTCACGGCGATGCAGATGCGTTCGAGCAGCTGCTCGGTAAACGACATCATCCAGTTATAGTCCTTATACTGCACGTAGAGTTCCATGCAGGTGAACTCGGGGTTGTGGGTCTGTCCATGCCCTCGTTGCGGAAGTTCTTGCCGATCTCATAGACGCCCTCGAAGCCGCCCACGATGAGGCGCTTGAGGTAGAGCTCGGTGGCGATGCGCAGGTAGAGGTCTATGTCGAGCGAGTTGTGGTGGGTGATGAAGGGGCGCGCGCTGGCACCGCCGGGTATGGACTGGAGGATGGGGGTCTCCACCTCGGTGTATCCGGCCTCGTCGAGCACGGCACGCATGGTTTTCACCACGGTGGCGCGCTTGAGGAATGTTTCTTTCACGCCGGCGTTGACAATGAGGTCGACGTAACGCTGGCGGTAGCGCAGCTCGGGGTCCTCGAAGGCGTCGTAGGTCACGCCGTCCTTTTCCTTGACCACAGGCAGCGGACGCAGGCTCTTGGAGAGGAGCGTCAGCTCGGTGGCGTGGATGGATATCTCGCCGGTCTGCGTGCGGAACACGCGTCCCTTCACGCCGACGAAGTCGCCCAGGTCGAGCAGTTTCTTGAAAAAAGTGTTGTAGAGGTCCTTGTCGTCGCCGGGGCAGATGTCGTCGCGCGTCACATATACCTGTATGCGGCCCTTCGTGTCGAGCAGTTCGGCAAAACTGGCTTTGCCCATGATGCGGCGGCTCATGAGGCGGCCTGCCACACACACCTCGCGGGGGGCGGCGTTGTCATCAAAGTTTTCCTTGATTTCCGTGGAGTAGGCGTCCACGGGATATTCGGCGGCGGGATAGGGGTCGATGCCCTTGTCGCGGAGCTGCTGCAGCGCTTCCCGCCGGTAGATTTCCTGTTCGCTAAGTTCGAGTACGTTCATGCTTGTATCCGTATATTTGGCGCAAATGTACAAAAACTTTTCCGTACTCCCAAAAAAACTGCCCACAGGCTCGTTTCCGGGACGTCCCGTCAAGAAACGGCCGGCCGCGAGGACCGGCAAAAGCGCAAATACGCAGCCACGTAAAGTAGGATATCCGCATTTTAACATTTCTTGCTTTTGGCGCGGAAATGTTGTATCTTTGCAGCGGCAGGGAGGCAGTGCGGGCTTCCCTGCCTTTGTTTTAGGGGATTTTCTGTACGGCGCCGGGCGGAAAAGGCCGTTTTCCGGGAAAAATGCCCGTAGTGCTTTTGCAAAAACCATTACTTCGCGCCGCAAAAGCACTACTTCGCGGCAAGAAAGCATTACTTGGTCTTGCGCGGAAGCGCCGCCGAAACGTTGCGGAAAGTTAAATATGTTAAAGTCGGAAGGGCCGCACGGGCCGCCGGCCAAGGGCGGAAAGCGCGCGGCGGCTGCCACCGGTGGGTCTGACTATTTGTCACATCGTGTCACACCGTGGCGCACGGATTCCTGCCATCTTGGCCAGAAATGTTAGCAGATGTTATAACCGGCTGCCTGGCAATGTTTTTGCGCTATATACGGGTGAAGGGCGTGTCCTGCCCGCCTGCCGCGCAGGTACGGCCGCCACGCCACCTCAATAATATTAATAAGGAAAAACCAACTGAAAACTATAACATCATGACATTCGACAATTTTACCATCAAAGCACAGGAAGCCGTGCAGCACGCCGTGGAGCGCGCACGCGGCGCCGGGCAGCAGGCCGTCACGGCCGTGCATCTGCTCGCAGGCCTGCTCGACGTGGGCGAGAACGTAACGCAATTTGTCCTGGGCAAGGCGGGCGTACAGCTCCCAGGCCTCCAGGCGGCCGTGAAGGCACAGCTCGAGGCGCAGCCCCGCGTACAGGGCGGCCAGCCCTACCTGGCGGCCGACGCCGACGCCGTGCTGGCTGAAGCGCAAAAGGAGGCCAGGCGGCAGGGCGACGCCTACGTGGGGCTCGAGGCCTTGCTGGCGGCACTGCTCAGCGCCGGGGCCGACGCCGGCCGCCTGCTGCGCGAAGCCGGACTGACGCCGGAGGCGCTGGCCGCGGCCGTGAAGGAACTGCGCGGCGGGCGCAAGGCCGATTCGCCCTCGAGCGAGGAAACCTACCAGGCCCTGGCCAAATATGCCCGCGACCTCGTGGCGGAGGCCCGCGAGGGCAAGCTCGACCCGGTAATCGGACGCGACGACGAGATACGCCGCGTGCTGCAGATTCTGTCGCGCCGCACCAAGAACAACCCCATCCTCATCGGCGAACCGGGCACGGGTAAAACGGCCATAGTGGAGGGCCTTGCCGGACGCATCGTGCGCGGCGACGTGCCCGAAAACCTGAAAAACCGCCGCCTCTTCTCGCTCGACATGGGCGCCCTCGTGGCCGGAGCCAAGTACAAGGGCGAGTTTGAGGAGCGCCTCAAGGCATGGTCAACGAGGTGACGGCCGCCGACGGCGAGATCATCCTCTTCATCGACGAGATACACACCCTCGTGGGCGCCGGCAAGGGCGAGGGCGCCATGGACGCCGCCAACATCCTCAAGCCGGCGCTGGCGCGCGGCGAACTGCGCAGCATCGGCGCCACCACACTCGAGGAGTATCAGAAGTATTTTGAAAAGGACAAGGCGCTGGAACGCCGCTTCCAGACGGTGCTGGTGGACGAGCCCTCGCCGGAGGACGCCGTCTCCATACTACGCGGATTGAAAGAGCGCTACGAAAACCACCACAAGGTGCGCATACAGGACGATGCCATCATAGCGGCCGTCAACCTCTCGCACCGCTACATAGCCGACCGCTTCCTGCCCGACAAGGCCATCGACCTCATGGACGAGGCGGCCGCCCGCCTGCGCATGGAGCGCGACTCGCAACCCGAGGAGCTCGACGAGATAACGCGCCGCCTGCGCCAGCTCGAAATTGAGCGCGAGGCCATACGCCGCGAGGGCGACACGGCCAAACTCGAGGCGCTGGGCAAGGAAATATCGGAACTCTCGGAACGCGAGCACGACCTGCGGGCCAAATGGGAGGGCGAGCGCGACCTGCTCACGGACATGCAGCAGAAGAAACAGCAGATGGAGAACCTGCGCTTCGAGGCGGAACGCGCCGAGCGCGAGGGCGACTACGGCCGCGTGGCCGAGATACGCTACGGACGCCTGCGCCAGCTCGAGGAGGAGATAGCGGCCGCACAGGACGAACTGCACCGCCGCCAGGGCGCCGAGGCGATGGTGAAGGAGGAGGTCACGGCCGACGACATTGCCGAGGTGGTGAGCCGCTGGACGGGCATCCCCGTCAGCCGCATGCTCCAGGCCGAGCGCGACAAGCTCCTGCATCTCGAGGAAGAGTTGCACCGCCGCGTCATCGGCCAGGACGAGGCCATCAGCGCCGTGGCCGACGCCGTGCGCCGCTCGCGCGCCGGACTGCAAGACCCGCGGCGCCCCATCGGCTCGTTCATCTTCCTGGGAACCACCGGCGTCGGCAAGACGGAGCTGGCCAAGGCGCTCGCCGGCTATCTCTTCAACGACGAGAACATGATGACGCGCATCGACATGAGCGAGTATCAGGAAAAATTCAGCGTGTCGCGCCTCGTGGGGGCGCCTCCGGGATACGTGGGCTACGACGAGGGCGGACAGCTCACCGAGGCCGTGCGCCGCAAGCCCTACAGCGTGGTGCTCTTCGACGAGATGGAGAAGGCGCATCCCGACGTGTTCAACATCTTGCTGCAGGTGCTCGACGACGGCCGCCTCACCGACAACAAGGGGCGCGTGGTGAACTTCAAGAACACAATAATCATCATGACCTCCAACTTAGGCTCGGCCTTCATCCAGAGCAAGTTCGACGAAATGCGCCGCAAAGACGCCGCCCACCGCGAGGCCTTGCTTGAAGAGACCAAGGCCGGTGTGCTCGACATGCTGCGCCAGACCATACGGCCGGAGTTTCTCAACCGCATCGACGACATCATCATGTTCCAGCCGCTCGACCAGGAGGAAATACGCCAGATTGTGCGCCTGCAACTCGCCGACATAGGCCGGCGCCTGCACGAACAGGAGGTGGAACTCCGGGTGGACGAGAGCGCGGTCGACCTCGTGGCGGCAGCGGGCTACGACCCGGAATTTGGCGCCCGCCCCGTGAAGCGCGCCCTGCAGCGCCTGCTGCTCAACGACCTGAGCCGCGCATTGCTGGCCGGAACGGTGGACAAGGCGCGCCCCATCGCCGTGAAAGCCGCCGACGGCGCGCTGGTCTTCGCCAACGTGTGACACGCCGACAGTTTATCCCACTTTATTCTCCCCCACTCCAACTCTATGGAAAAAACAGTTCCACCCACCGGCCCGGAAGCGCAGCAGGCGCTGCTCAACCGCTTTGTGAGCGTGTTTCTGCCCCCGCAGGGCAAGCGTCACCGCAACATGGCCAACGAAATAAGCTATGTGTCGACCACCCTGAGCCGCATCATGCTGCAAAACTTCGGGTTTCGCGTGGACCAGGCGATGGTGCTCGAGGCCCTGCGCCGGAGCGGCTGCGCCCTATTCACAAAATACGGACGCTGGAGCAGCCAGCACGGCCGCGTAGTGCTCACACTCGAGCAGGACTTCTTCGAGGTGGCCGACCAGCTCGGGAAGACACCGCCCGACGATGTCGGCTTCATCTACGTTGACATTTCGGCGACCGACATGCGGGCCCTGCGCTCCACCACCATACCCGTACCGGCCAACACGAGCGAGGAGAAGCGCCGCCGCATCGAGGAGATGGCCGCGCGCCTGGCGCGCTGGAAGGGGCGATACGGGGCGCCGTGATGGGGAAACACCGCATTTTGACAACAAGCCGTGTGGCCGCAGGGGAAAACCTTGCGGCCGCCACGGTATTTACGGTCCGCCGGCAGGCAACTATCGGCCGTCGCGCCGCACGGGTGTGGAAATAAAAAACTACCTTTGCAGCACAAACCGCCAACAGCACTAAAAAACACAAACATACCGCATGGAACAATCAAAATGGGGCGAGAACGTGATTCTCGTCGACGCCAGCTATCTGGACCGCGTAGCCTTCGACCTCACTGTCAACTTCGAGCGCATGCTGGGCCGCCGCATTCCGCCGGCCGACCTCTGCCACTGGCTCGACTGCATAGCGCTCGACGGTGGCCTCCAACCGGGACCAAACGGGGTGCAGGTCGTCTTCATTCACCCGCACGCCACGGCGGCGTTGCGCCACTTCACCCCGGCCCGGTTTGCCACCGAACTCGACGGACAAGCCTTCAGCGACAATCTGGGGGAGTTCGAGTTGCTGTCGTTTCCGGTAGAGGAAGTCGTGAAAGCCGAGGATTTTTTCGTACAATCGCTCGCGCATCTGCTCGAGGTAACCGCGGTGAAGCGCCTCATGGTGGTGGCCGACATGGAAAGCTACGGCGAACGCGTGCGCCGCACGGTGGGCGAAGCCAAAGACAAGGAAGTGACGCTCTTCGCCATGGAACCGCTGCAGGGCTACGGCTTCCGCGCCGAGATACTGGGCTACTCGCTCATGAGTGCCCTGGGCATACGCGGCGATGAACTGCACTGAGCGCCCCACCCTGCCTACCGCGGCGTCAGAGCGGCGACACACTGCGCAGAACAGTATAGAACATTGACAAGCATCCCGCTGTCCGGTCGTCCGGACAGCGGGATGCTCATATTTTCCACACTTTCGGGAAGAACAATCCGATGGAGCTTGACCAAAAGGTTACACCGCGGCAGCATACAACGCCTCAACGCGAACCTGACACTATCTTCCGGCCGCCCACCACGTAGACACCGGCAGGCAGCGAACGGCGCAGAGCGGCGCTGTCAGTACCCACAAAACGGCCGCCGAGGGTAAAGACGGGCACAGGGCGATGGGGCGCTACGGAGATGCCGACACCGGTGGTGCTGGTGGTGCCGCGCACGGTCACGTCGTGTGCCGGCATTGTGGCGGGAAGTTCGCTCCACCCCTCGAACACTCCTTCGCAGTCGGGGGAGGGCAACAGTTGGAGCGGCGTGCCGTAGGGCACCTCGAAAGAGGCGTAGAGCGCATCGTCGAGATAGTAAAGCAGACGATATACATTGACCGTCCACATAGCGGTCACCGTGAGGTCGCTGCCGGGCATCACTTCGGGCAACTCTTGCCAGCCCGAGAAGGTGTGCCCCTCGCGCTCAGCTATCACGGGCGGCAGCAGCGGGGTGCCTTCGGCCACACTGTCGGTGGCGAAGGTCTCGCCGTCGATGAGCCAGGTGAGACGGTAGACGGCCGGTGCCGGCGGGGGTACGCTGATCGTGCAGCGGCCTTCGTCGAGCACGTATTCGCGGCCCACGGCGGTGGCGGCGCGGCCACCGGTGAGGCAGATATCATAGTCGCCGGCAGGCTGGTCGGCGGCGGCAGTCAGCCGACAGGTGAAAACAGTACGGCCGGCGGTGCCAAACGTGGTGTTTCCGGTGACGTGGAGCACGACCCGGAGTGCACCGCCGGATTGCGGTGCCCACTGCGTCACACAGCCGGCCGGGCCGACAGGGTCGGATTCGGCGGACAAAGCGAGGGCCGGCGGCAGGAGCAGATCGAACTGCAAGGCGGTCTGCGCGCCGTCGGCGGGAGTGTAACCGATGGTTAAATCCCAGGCGCGGTAGCCGGCCGGAGTGGCCGTCAGCACAAACTGCGCCGCGGCGACGGCCGGCAGCAACAGCAGAAGGAGGGCGGAAGCTATATATTTTCTCATGACTGTATTATCGTAAGTGTAAAAGATATTATCGGATTACTACCTTCTGCTTGTTCACCACATACACACCGGCCGGCAGCGACAGCTCGAGCGTGCCGGGACGCAGCCCGACGAGGCGCACGAGGCGGCCGTCGGCGGCGTAGACGGCCAAGCGGCCGGTCGTTGCGCTCTCAACATGGAGCACGCGGCCGCCACGCACTACGGTGGCGTGTCCGGGAGCGGCGATACCGGTGGACTGACCAAGGTCGAAAGCGGCGCAAACGGCGGGCAGACGATAATCCTCGGCGTCGGCACTGGCCAGGGTTACGTTGCCGGCCGACACGAAGCGGCTCTCGGCCGGCACGGCTACACCGGCGGTGAGCTGGAGGGCCAGCACGGTGGTACCGGCAGGAAGCGTGGCACCCGCGGGGGCACGGAAGGCCACCCGGTAGTGACCGTCGCCGGCTTCGGGCAGGGCCTCGCAGAACACCTCGGCACCGATGGCGCCGCTCACCATACGGACGCCGTCGAGTGTCACGCCCGCAGGCAGCGTCACATCCATCTGCACGGCGGCCACACGGTCGTCTTCGCTTGTGAGTTCGAGCGGCATTTCGCCACACTCACCTACTGCCAGACTGAAGGGCTGCGCCGACAACCGGGCGAGTGCCCGTGGCAGACGGGCATGGCGCGCGGCACGCACCGGACTACCAATAGCCATGCGGAGCACACGGGCGGCATCGGCCACGGTAATGCTCTGCGAGGCATCGACATCGGCCTGGTCGAACTCGAAGTTCTCGTTGGGCAACGCCAATATATGGTTGACCACACAGACTACATCGGCCATCGTCACGGCGCCGTCGCCATTGGCGTCGCCAAGCAGCAGACCGCCGGTGGCAGGCAGTTCGAAGGTTTCCATGTTCTTATAGATATAGGCCACACGCTGCTGCAACCACGACTTGCATTGCTGCGAAAGGGCGGCATAGCCGGTGCCATCGCCCCAGAGGGTGGCGTTGTGCTCGAACGAAGGCCGGGCATAGGCGAAGTAGTCGTCGACAAACTCCAGTAGCTCGTCGGCCTGGTTGCGCACAAACTCGTCCATCACGGCATAGCAGGCACGGCGCATCTCCTCACTGTTGTAGCGCAAGGCGCTGAAAAAATCCGATGCGATGCTCTGATAATAATCCTGCACAGCGCCCTGGCTGAAATAACGGTAGCTGCCATCGTAACCGAAAGCCCAGTCGAAGTCCCAGCAGGGGCCGAACACGTACTTCACCCCCCCGGCGCCAAAATTCTCTTTATAAAGATAAGTGCTTTTGGGATGCTGCAGCTCGCAGTTGTACACGATGTCGTTGGCCATGAGGAAGCGGGCCGAAAGGTCTACGTCGAGAAGCGGCACGTAGGCATCGGCTCCCCCGGCCACAGCCTGGGTAAAGGCGTTGAAGTCGGTCTGCACCGCCGCGGGGGTGATTGGCGTGAGCCCCTTGCTGAAGTCGGGGTCCTTGATATTGACGGGCAGATAGAAGTTTTCGTCGCGGAACTTGTAGTCTTCGTCGTAATAAGAGTCGAGTTCGAGGAGCACACCGGTGGCGTCGTCGAGGTCGAGACTATTGTTACCCGTGCCCACCTGTTCGGTAAAGTTGTAGCTACCGCGGTAATCGCCGTTGATATAAAGCTCCACCGGAATGATATGGTTGGCTGCCGCCGTTCCCAGCATACCGGCCACTTTCATAGCCACGGCATTGGTGGTCATTGAATTGCTTTGCCTGTTGGCCAGCAGCGCCCAGTTTTTGCCCCCCGTCAAGCCAAAAGGCTTTTGCTTGGCGGCAAACTTCAGCCGGTAAGGGCTCTTGCCATTCTGCCCCGCCCAGCTGGTGTTGCCGCGACCACGTATCTGCACGGCCGTCTCGGGCATGGAGGGAAACACACCGCCGCCGTCGATGGTGATGGTGGCCCCGATATAGTTGATTTTGTCGGGAGGAAGTCCGCCCGTCTCGGTCACGATGTCGACGCGGGGCACGTTGTCGGCCTCATCCGTGAGCCAGGAGACGTTCACGGTTACATCGCGGCCAAAGGGCACCTTCACATACTCCCACACGGCCGGCGATATAAGCCCGGGCTCGTTGCCTTCCACCGGCACAGCGCTGCGGAGCGAAAATTCCGACAGGCAGAGATAGTTTTTATAAACTGCGGAAATCATCGTGAAACGCACCCGCGAATAACTGCCGCCAAGATTAATGACGGGCGAAGTGTACTCAAGGCCCGAGCCGTCGGTAGGAATGCCGTCGGCTGTGGTGAGGGTGCGCACATCGGTCCACCCGATACCGTCGGCCGATACGGACACGCAGAAACCTGTAGGGTTGCGCAAGCCCGTGTCGAACCGGGTCAAGTAATGAAAACTGAGATATTCCACCGCCTCGTCAAGGGATACTTCGATGAAGGGATGGTCGTTCTCGTCGAGCTTGGGATATTCGCCACTTCCCCAGGTGGAGTGGAAGTAGGTACCGGTGTTGCCGTCAATAAGTTTGTCAAGCCCTTCGTCATAATTGGACGGGGCGTTGGTCGACAGCATGTCCTCATGCAGGGGGACAGCCGTAAACCTGAAGCCATCCTCGGAGGGCTCGCTCCACACCTCGTCCTTCACCTTGCAATACTGCCACTCGCCACACCCCGCCGTCGTAAGAGTATAGGTTACGGGACCATCGAAGCGCAACCGCGACTGGCGGCTGCGCTGACGCTCGCCGTTGACATAAGCCCGGGCTGCGGGCGAAGAAAGACTGAAAGAGGGCGTCAGACGCTTACCGATAGCGCCTACGGTTGCCTCGATGTGCGAATCGGCAACCGTGGCCTGCACATCGGAGAAGAGATTGTGGTTGTACTTATTGTTGAATTTGAAGGAGGTGAACACAGGAAATTCGACGGGGAGCTCCTCACCGACGCTTTCCACCTCCGACAGATTATAAACAAAGGTGGTATCGGTGGTCAGCATCACGTGTAGTTTTCCGTCCGCCCGGCTATACCCGGCCACGAGTTCGCGGGCAAAGGCATCGACAGAACCGGTGCGCAACTTCACGTAGAGGCGATCGGCGCCGGCCGGCGCCACGGTCTCGTCCGCCGGGCCGAGAGCCCTGTCCGTCCGGGCCCAAATGCCGCCGGCGGTAAGCATAGCTGTCAATATTAATGACAATGTGCGTTTCATGATTGTGACAAAGTGCTTCATAGTAATGTTTTTCGCAACAAAAATACGAATAAGCGGGCGGAAAGCCAAATATTATTTGAGTTCGGTAGGAAAAAGCACAAACCCCGCCATATATTCTATAAATAATAACAAAAGCAGGTTTCGGAAGAATTGATGATAACCTCCCGAAACCTGCCGCAAACCATGTGCGAGATAGTGTGCGCTCCGTGTGCCCAGCTATACGCCCGGCACACGAAGCCACATGTTCAGCGCGTCAAGCCATGCGTTCAGCGCTTGACAAACTTGAAGTTCTTGAAATACACTTTCTGTTCGGCACCGCTGGTGTTGGTAAGACGCAGTTTGGTAGCCTTCATGCCGCTGAGCTCGTTGCCGGTGTGAATCACGGGATCGTCGGCCTTGTAGTGCAGGAGGCTTACCTTCTTCCACTGGCCGTCCTCGCCAAGGAGCTCAAGGGTGAAGTGGCGGACTACGTCGGGCACACCCAGGTTGAAGTCCATGCCCTGGAAGGTGATGGCGCGGTCGCCCTCGATGACGAGTTCGCCACCGGCCTGCCAGTTGATGATTTCGAGAGCCGGGGCCACGCTCACATTGTTGCCGCGCACACTGACGGGGAGCAGGGCGAGCTGCGTTACGGTGCTCGTCAGTTTGTAGGGGTTATACTCCGCCACATTATCCAGACTCGTGCCGTGCTGCCGGTTGTAGGCATCGACGGCCGAGGTAAAGAGCTTGTTGAGCATGGGCAGCATCACCTTGGTAGCCACCTTTATGCCGGGCTGGAGGGCATGACGCACACTGGAGTTCTCAAGCTCATACATCTGTTCCTGCAGGGAACGGGCCTGCCAGTAGGAGGCGGTGAAAGACGCCTCCTCGGCAGCGGCAGTCTGGGCGAGCGCCATGCGGCACACCGCGGAACCATAGTCGGCCACATGCTTGGCCTGCAACAGCCAGGGACGCAATTCGCGCACTAAGCCGGGGTTGCTCCTGTCGCCCAGCAACACGTCGGCGGCGGTGCGCAGGGCGTCGCAACGGCGGCCCACCTCGGAGAGTGCCTGCGGGTCGTCCCATTTCTGTTCCAGGCGCGTGAGCAGCGGCACGAGTTCGTCGCCCTCTTCGCGACGGAAGCCGTGGCCGTTGGGACCGAGGTCCTTGTTGTAAAGGGCGAAGGTGCGCAGGGCACCGGCATTGCCGGGGAGCAAGTCGGCGATAGCCTTGTCCCAGTCGCGGACAGAATCATAGGCCTTCATGTTCCAGGTGTAGTCGGCAATACCGTAAAGGGCTATCTTGGACGCCTCGGCATGCTCCATCGGGTTGCTTACGAAGCCCGACATGTCGCCGGCAATGTCGAGTCCGTTGCCATAGGCCGGACCGAGCAGGATGTGGTCGCGCACAAAATCGCTTACGGGGAAATTCCACCAGATGTAGGCCTTGCGGTCGATGCGCTGGTTGATCCACTCCATCGACGGCTTGTCGATGCAATGCACCACACTGTTGCCGGTCCACATGATTTCGATTCCCTTGTTCATTTTGGTGCCGAGCGTGCGCAGATAACCTTTCTCGTCGTTGGCCCAGGCACGGTTATACTCGGTGGGGCACATCACGAGGGGCGACACATCGTGTTTTTTCTGAATGAAGTTATCGTCCACATAGTTGAGGAGTTCGGCCTGCTTGTCGGCACGCGTTCCCTCGCCCCAGATGTCGTCGAAGAACACGGCGAAGGAACGTACGCCCAGCTCATACATCTTCTCAAACTTGGCAATGAGGGCATCGCGGTCCTCGTCGGTCCACTTGATGTCGATGCCGGGGTGAATGGCCCAGTAGAAGTTGACGCCGCGGCTACGGGCATGCTCGTTGAGCTCCTGTATGCGGCGGGTTTCCTCCTCGGGATAAGGCTGGCGCCAATGGTCGCGATGGTAGGGGTCGTCCTTAGGGCCGTATATGTACACGTTCATTTTGTTGCGGCCGTAGAAGTCGAACTGCCGCAAACGGGCCTCATGGCTCCAGGGCGTTCCGTAGAAGCCTTCGACCACACCGCGGAACTTCACGTCGGGCCAGTCGCTCACGGTGCAGGCTTCGAGCTGGCCCCGGGCAACGATGCCGAGCAGCGTCTGCACACCGTAGTAGAGTCCGCGCTCGTCGGCGGCTGCTATAACGGCGCCTTGGGGAGTGATGTCGAGATAGTAGCCTTCGGCATGGGCCGGTATGTGGCGGGCATAGGCCTTCACGGCCTTGTCACCCTTCACACCGATGGTCAGGCGGTAGGGCGCGCCGGCCTTGAGTTCGGGCGTCGCGTTTTCGCGCAAGGCGGCCACGGCTATGCCGTCGGCGCGGCTCTTGTCGCACTTCACGCTCCAGGCCTGGGGCGCGGCAAAGAGGCCGGCGCTCCGGAGCTCCACCTTTTGCGGAACGGGGTTGACGGAAGACACCTGCGCCTGCATTCCCACGGAAAGACAAGCCCAAAGCACCGCCGCCGGGAGGATCGTTTTCTTCATAAGGTCTTGTGTGTTTTTTTATAACCTGTTATTATTCGGTCCACAAATATACGGAATATTCATGGGATTTAGATAATTTTGCAGACGAATAAAGCAACATACGGTTCAGAAAGAATCATATACGCTACAAATCAACAGCAATACAACATGAGCAACAGCATCTTATACCTTCTTTTGCCGGACTATGCGGCACACGAGGCGGTATTCCTGACGGAGGCTATCGCATCGGACGGACGGGCCATGAGGGAGCATCCGAAATACGTCAACGAAGTGGTGGCGCCCACCTTGGAGGCGGTCCGGTCGATCGGCGGATTCCGCACCCTGCCCGACTACTCCTTCAGCACGATGCCCGACGACTATGCCGCCCTGGTGCTGACAGGCGGCTTCGGCTGGGCCACGCCTGTGGCCGACGAGGTGGTGCCTATCGTTGAGCGTGCGCTCGGAAAAGGGAAGGTGGTCGGCGCCATCTGCAACGCCGCCTCGTTTATGGCCCGGCACGGTTTCCTCAACCACATCAGGCACACGGGCAACGGTCTTGACCAACTGAGGCAATGGGGTGGCGAGCAGTACACCAATGCCGGCGGATATGTGCACGCCCAGGCCGTTTGCGACGGCAACATCGTTACCGCCAACGGCTCCGCCGCGCTCGAGTTTGCCAAAGAACTGCTCATCCGGCTCGGAAACGACACGCCTGAGCAGGCCGAGATGTACTATCAGTTCTACAAGCAGGGATTCTGCGAATTATTCAAATAACTTTCCCCCTATGGCCTGTTCTACAGAATTTATAGACGCGCTTTGCGAGCTGCTGGCTCCGCTCGGAGCGGTGAGAAGCCGGAAGATGATGGGCGAGTACATCATCTATGTCAACGACAAGTGTGTGATCACGGCCTGCGGCAACGTGGCCTATGTCAAGCAACTGCCGTGCATCGCCGACATGATGCAGCAGGCGGAGACTGCCGCTCCCTATCCGGGCGCCAAAGAGGCTTACGTGCTCGATGTGTCCGACGCAACGCTCACGCTGAAAGTGGTGGCAAGCCTGTGGGAACACCTGCCGTATCCCAAGGGCAAGGGACCTGGAAAGTAGGCGGAGCGGCGGGAGCCGTTTGCAGCGGCAGGTTGCGGCGGCAAACGGCGGAAACGATGCCTGGCGGCCTAAAAGCGTTCCGCCCGACGGCGCGGGCAGGCGTGACGGGCGCTATCTTATAATAAAAAAGTTTGATGCAATTTATCATTCAGCATGGCATAATCAACTGATTGTATAGCACTTACGCTGAAAGACGGTATTTTACAGCACATATAACCAGCTGGCTGGCAGGCACTTGCACTGAACGACAGAATTTCGTCGGCACTTTGCGGCACGCCCCCGCCCCTGCCCCGCTCCGGGCAGGGCAAAACAAAGCATCACCGCGACAACAGCCCAAAAGCATTACTTGGAATTTGAAAAGCATTACTTGGAGTTTTTCCGCGAATACGGACTTTTCAAATTCCAGGTAATGCTTTTTCAGTCACCGGCTCAAGGAAATTTCCTTCAGCCGGTCGTTCAGCCGGAAAATCATCTTTTCAGGTAAAAATAATAGACAAAACGGGAAAATCAACTTATCGTAACACATTTATAAACAGGGGCATTACGCTGAAGGATACCTAAAAACGCCGGGCGGCACCGGCACCACCCGTCCAACAGGCCCTGGAGGCCATCCTTCAGCGTAAGTGCAATAAATGTCAGACCGTTACAGGCAGCTGAAGGTAAAAACAACTAAAAACTATCATACACGCGGGCGCGCGGGCAAAGGATGCAAAAAATCCGCCGTCAACATTTCCCCCAACGGGTCAATGGCTTTTCCAGGCTACCATAAGCGGGAATCGCCCTGACAACACACAAGGGGCCCGGCACACCGGCCAGGCCCCTTTCACGATGTATTCACGCGCCGGAAAGGCGTTTACTGCTCCTGCGGAGCGGCTTCTTCTTTTTCACTCTCTTCGTCTGTGAAATCAGTGAGACCGGCCTCCACGAGGATGTTGTACCACTGGATGAGTTTCTTGATGTCGGTACCATACACACGGTCGCGGTCGAACTCCGGGAGCACTTCGGCCAGGAAGTCAAAGAGTTCCGCTGTAGTGGCTTTTTTATAGTCGAAGGTCACAGCGGCACCGTCGTGCTTCCGGCAAATGGCTCCAAAGACTTCCATCAGAGGCTTGTCGTCGCCGTCGGTGTACATCGACACATCGTTGAGAGAGGTGACACGGTCGCGCGCACCGGCGGGGAAGCGCTTGCGGGCGGCATCGAGAGATTCCACGATCAGCATGTTGCGGCCCTGCGACACGAGGCGATATAAACCGGGCTTGCCGGAGATGGCTAAGATTGTATCTTTCATAACAGAATCAGTAATATGTAGTTTGTTTTTAGGTTTTCAACGTTCAAGCAACCGTTTGGGCAATGAGCCTTGAAAGCCGGCTCCGGGCAACTGCGGCGATGGCTTGAAAGCCATCCGGGCTTCCACGCCTTGCGGCACAGCGGCCCAGGCTGCTCTAACTCCGCACAAAGATAGTATAAATCTCTGGAATAACCTCGCAAAACGGGAGAAATGACGCCAGGCAGAACATCAGCATAGCCCGGCGACGGCCGCACGAAAAACTATTTGTTCTTATAAACGTAACATGCAATCACTGCCAGCGTTGCAGTTTCCGACACCGGAACGGCCAGCCACAGCCCGGCAATATCCATGAAACGGGGCAGAAGCAGGAAGGAGGGTATCACAAAAATCATGCCTCTGAGCAACATGAAGAATGTGGCGGCCTTAAAGCGCCCGATGCTCTGAAAATATCCGATGAACACCAGGTTGAGGGCAAAGAACAGAAACGACAATGAAAAGTAAGGCATGCCCTGCATGGCCAAGTCGCGGACTGCGCCGGCTGAAGGGATAAACAGCGACACAATGACAGGACTTTCCGCAATGCCGCCCGACATGGTCAGCACACCGCACGCAAACGCCACGGCGAGGGAAAGCCGCAGCGTCTGCCTCACTCGTCCGGACAGCCCGGCGCCATGGTTGTAGCTTACAATGGGCTGGGCCGACTGGGCTATGGCGTTTCCGATCATGAAAATCAACGGAAAACAATAGCAGGCCACACTGAACGCCGCCACACCGTCCTCACCGAGATGGGTTATAAAGGCGTAGTTCCCGGTGAGCATCATACAGGCGATTGCCAACTCGCCGATCATCGAAGGCGCTCCCAGCTTTATCTGATACTTTATGTTACGCAGCGTGAGCATGATGCTCTTTGTGGTGAACTTCGGCCGGTACAGGTTGACTGTACGGGGAAAGAAGCCCATATAAACCGCTATCATCATGGCGCCGATGAATTGGGAAAAGCCCGTGGCCAGCGAGGCTCCCTCTATTCCCATTTCCAACGGGAACACGCAGACATAATCCAACACTCCGTTTGCAACAGCCGGAATGGCGTTGCACAGCATGGCAAAAACCGGACTGCCGTCAAGCCTTATGACAAACATGCCGATATTCAGCAACATGCCGAAGGGCAAGGCCGGAATCACCCATTTCATGTAGCTGGCGACGTCGGGCATGAGGCGGTCGCTGCATCCCATGATGCGGGCGGTGGTTTCTGGAAATGCCATCACCAGCCCGGAAATGGCCATCATCATCAACAGCGAGATGCTGAAAGCCTGCGTGATATTGATGTCGGCCGCCTTTTTATGTCCTTGCGACAGATGTACCGACGCCACGATGGAAACGCCGGTGCCGAACATCAGGCCGATGCCGGTAGTGATCAGGAAGAACGGCGCCACGATATTCACTGCCGCCAGGGCGTCGCTCCCGGCGCCTTGCCCCACAATGGCACCGTCCACAATGGTCATCGTGGAGGCCAGTAGCATACCGAGCAACGTGGGTACGAACATCTTGCGGAACAATGCGGGAATATCCATCGTTCCCCAATCAATACTATCTCTTTTCATATCGGCTTTTTGGAGTGCAAAATTAGTCTTTTCATCCCGATCATCGTCATTGTGCCGGCAAAAGTTATAAAACACAAAAGGGGCCGGTGTCTTCAGAAATGGCATCGGCCCCGTTTTTCCTCCAGCCGCTTGTGACAGCTCTCGCCGGAGGGCCTCATATCATAACAGGCTGCTCCGGCAATATCATGCTTCAAACGGGGAGGGGCATCAGCGTTTGGCCTTCAGAAAACTATCGGGGAATTTCACAGCCTGCCCGGTGTGGCCGCCCCCCAGGCGGATCCAGGTGCGAAACCCCTTCTCTCCCTCGGTCAGCTCGATGACACGCGCGCCATTGGGCAGGTTGTTGTACACGGTGTTTCCACCCGTGTAACGGCCGTAGGCCAGCAATATGCCGTGCCACATCACGGCATAATCGTCGTCGTGGTCATGACCTACGAATACGCCCTCCACGTCTCCCATTTCCTTCATGGCCGCGAAAAGGCCGGAATTGAGCTGGGGAGCGCAGGCCTTTTCCTTGCGGATGCCGAAGAGAACGGCCGTTTCGGCAGCAGCGGCCTGATTGTATTCGGGCAGGGCTATGTGGAAGAAAGCCAGCGACGGCACCGGCCGGCCGCCATTGGCCTTTGTGTAGCGGCCACTTTGATCGCGGTACCACCCGATCTGGTCGGACTTGATGTAGTCGTAGCCGCCAACGCCCTTTATCTGCGAATAAGAGTGGGAGTCGAACACATAAAGTATTTCGGCGTCTCTCCTGCCATCGGCCGACTTGACGGGCAGCACAAAGTTCGTCACGCCCGACAGGCCTTCGGTGGTGGCCGTGAGGTTATGGGGTATGCTCCTGATAATGTCGAAAAGCGCCTCGCGGCTCAAGCCCTGCTCGTCGTCATGATTGCCAAAGGTCACGGCGAAAGGAATCTTACGGTCCGACACCCGGCTGAGCACCGCGCGCAGACTTTCTTCGGCCGGTTTGCCATAAATCACGTCGCCGGTGAAGACCACCAGGTCGGGACGCTCCGCCTCGAGCACCTCGTCGATACGCTCCAGCGCCACAGCCGCGCGCGCATCGCCGTAAATGTAGTGTACATCAGTGAACTGCACAATCTTGAATTTGCCTTGGGCATTAAACTTCAACGTCTGTCCGTTGCCAGCCGCAATGCCGGCCAGCAAGAAACATAGAATCATTACTACTTTTCTCATTATTATTTGTTTTTCAAAAAAATATAAGTACGAAACCTGTAATTGGAATTCGGAACACGAAGATACGGATAAATGAGCGCAAAGAAGCAATAGTACTTGCTTGAAACTACAATTGAGCAGAAAAGGGCATGCTTTCAGCCTTCATCGGCTCAACCGGCTATCGGGCATATCGGGGAGTCGGCCGGCCTGACCGCATGCCACCGCAGCGAGCATAGCGGCAATATCGGCGTTAAGGCGGCGGTCACCGTCTCCATTACGCAACAGGAAGTGCGCCCGACGGCACTTCTCTTCTTCGGGGAGTTGCAGGGCCATCCAGGCACGGGCTTTCTCCTCACTGATACGGTCGCGGGCCATGAGGCGTTCCAGCCGGACGGCCGGGGGAACGGTGACGGCGGCCGCAAAGTGAACCAGACGGTCGAAACCTGCTTCAAAAAGCAATGCACACTCCATGAACACAACGGCATGGCGACCTGCCTGCGCCGCGGCCCACACCTCGAAAGCCTGCGCCACGCGGGGATGCACAATAGCGTCGACACGGGCGGCCTGGCGGGGTCCGCCGCAAAGGTAGGCGGCAAGCACCGGTTTTACCAAGATGCCATCGGGAGAGTAAAGATCCGGCCCGACAAGTGAGGTGAGCCCGCACCGCACATGGGTGTCTGTGCGGATGATGCGCTTGGCCTCGTCATCGCAATAGAACACCGGATGGCCGGCCGCCTCAAGGCGGCGGCACACGTAGCTCTTGCCGCTGCCTATGCCGCCGGTTACAGCCACGCGCACAGGCTGCGATGCACAAAAATCTTTATCGGTTATGGGTTTCAATGACATATTCCACTTCTTCAACAGAAAGACGGGGACGCGAAGCGCCGGGCGGCAACTCCGCCAGGACAATGCGGCAGGTGGTGCTGCCGTCGGCCGGCAAAGCATTGTAGTCAGCCACTACCTTAATGCCGTCGGCCGTCATGTTGCGGTAACGGTCCATACCGACCTGGAACGTCACCTCTACCTGAGCGGGGAAAGTGCGCAACTCCACGCCGTCGGGCAGATTGATGCCGGTGACGGGCACAACGAGTGTTTTCTCCACCAGGCGGTCCACACCCACCTTTACCTCCACTTGCCCGGGCGAGAAGCGGGCGCCGGGAATCTTGCGGAAACGCATCTTGCGCTTCACACTGTTGACAAGCCCTTGCAAATCGGCGGCATCGACATAAGCCGCCTGCAGGGTGTCGAGCACGCGGTTGATGGCCAATACGGTAACCGAGTCGGGCTGAAGCGATGCCCCGGAAATTGTGTAACCCGAAGCGGCGCTAACCGGAGCGGAAAACCTGACGGGCACACGACGCGAACGACCGTAATTGTAATAAAGCATCAGCGTGTCGGGCTTGAGGGATACGATAGAAGTGCTTTGGGCAAGACTACCGCGGAGCTGGCGGATCAGCTCACCGGAGAGGATGCGCACCCGACCGTCGCCATTGGCATAGGCGGAAAAGTCGAGTATGAGATGGGGTAACTTGTCGCCATAGTAATAATTGGCCAACGCCGTACCTTTATCGCGTAATGTAACCCTGACGGAAGAAGGGATATCGCTGGTAAAAACGACACCGGCGGGCACACCGCGTAGTTCGAGAGGGACATCAAACTCTTTCTCATAAGTCTCGCTGAGCGATTGGAACACCCAAAAGCCGGCCGAGAGAACAAGAAAGAAAAGAAAGGTCCAGAACTGGCGGTTCCATATACGGCGCAGAAGCGCGCTGAACAATATTCCTGGCTTGGTCATGACTGTATGGAGATAAAGGCTGTGTCCTGACAATACAACGATCTGCCGCAGGACGCGCCTGGCGACGGTTACTTATAAAAAAGTGCGGAACACGAGGAGGCACGGCATCCGTCCTGCCGGGCTTCTTCGCATTCCGCACCGCAGAGAGGGACACAGCGGCACCTCTTGTTCTGAAAATGTTACTTCTGGTTCACAGCAGTGGCGTCGGGCATGATGGCGCTCTTCTCAAACTTGATTTTCGTGCCTGTGGCGACTTCGAGCAACACGGTATTGTCCGAATCGTCGATGCTCTTGATTGTGCCGTGAATACCTCCGATAGTCACTACGTTCTGACCGACAGAGAGAGCATTGCGGAACTTCTGGATTTCCTTCTGCTTCTTGTTTTGCGGACGGATCATGAAGAAATAAACGATGGCGAAGAGCACGACCATCATGATGATGGTGGGCATCATGGAAGGTTCCTGGCCGGCTTGCGGAGCGGCATCAAGAAACGCATAGAGGATTGTGTTCATTGTTTCTGTGGTAATTTATAAAAACTTATTCAAAATATTTCCGGAAATATCCTTTATTTAAGGAGAAGGTTGTCGGCCTTCAGCTTCTTGACAATGGCATCGAGCAAGCCATTGATGTAGGAAGCACTGCGGGGGGTGCTGTACACTTTGGCTATATCAAGATATTCATTGAAAGACACATTTAGCGGAATGCCGGGGAAGGACAAGATTTCAGTAAGAGCCAGCTGCATGATGATGACATCCATGAAAGCAAGGCGGTTGAACTCCCAGTTCTTGCTATTGTCGCGTATGAGCTGGCGGGTCTCGGTACCCTTTTCGAGCGTGAGGCGGAAAAGGTTGACGGCAAACTCACGGTCTTCGTCAGCGGCAAACTCGGGTAACAGGAGATATTCGTCGGTGGCGTCTTCTGTGAAGCGCTTGATTGTTTTAAGCACAAAGGAATCGACAATATCCTTATCGTCATTCCAATAAAGACTATGATCCTCAAGCATGGCATCGAAGTCGTCGTTGCCACACACACAAGTTTTATAGAACTTGCGCACCAACTCACGGTCGGCCTCGTAGGAAAAATCCTCCTTCGTGAGGTAGAGCTGCATGATGTCGGTTTCCACAAACTTGGTGTAAAGCTTTTTGAGGATAGCCTCTTCTTCTATCCATTCCTGCCGTTGCTTCTCGGTATACTCCACGAGCTGCTTGTTGCCGGCCAGCTGTGCCAGAAATTTGTTGGCGGCCAGACAGGCATCGGGCGTGGGACCGGCTGAGGCAATTCCAAGGCGACGGTTACGAGCTGCGGCAGCGGCATCCTTCTGCTGGGCGATAACGCGTAAGCGCACCAGCACGGTAAGGAGGTATTGGTAGAGTTCGTAAGCTTTGCCAAGGCTGAAAAGATATTCCTTCTCGGCCACATCAAGGGCTTTACCTTCATTCTGATAGTAGGCGTAAACGAGCTGAACTGCCTTCAGCCTTATCATTTCTCTGTTTATCATATTGTCGTCAGGATGATGCTATTGTGCTACACGCCGGAAATAATGACCGGAACATTTTTTCCACGCGTAGGGCTATTTCTTCTGCAAAAGTACAAAAAAAGGGGCAAGCAGCCGTTTTTATGTCTGCTTTTTTTGGCTCATTGAGAAAATGATTGCAAATTTGTAAGGCATAGAAGAGCCGGCCACGCCGGGCCAAGAAATATTTTCAGTCTTGAACCTTAGAATAACATAACCATGAATGATCAATCAAGAGAAAGGCAGGACAGCGAGATACAATTCACAAAAACTGTGAAAGCTGGCAAACGGGTCTATTATTTCGATGTAAAGAAAGACCGTAACGGAGAGCTATATATGTCAATAACAGAAAGCAAGCGCGTGAAGGACGCCACAACCGAAACACGCCCTGTTTTCGAAAAACACAAGATATTCCTTTACCGCGAAGACATGAAGCGCTTTACCAGTGCCTTCATGGCCGCTGCCGAATACACGGAAGCGAATAGCGACATGCCCATACGCCACACCGACGATCAGGAACACGCTTACTTTGTAAACGAAGGGCAGATGCCCGGGGAAGGGGCCCCATACGACTACGAAGAGCACCCCAGCGGAGAGTACTCCGCAAAACCCCTCTCGGAGTTTCGCTTCGACATCGATTTTTAAAGAACATACATCGACGCTCTCCGCACAGACCACCGGTCTGAACAATAAAATTGTTAAAAACATTAGAGACATCACGGCAGATTGCATATAAATGCTTATATTTGCCGAGAATATGTAACTTTATGCAATGAATGTCCTTACCAGACATTCAAGACAGGTGCGACTATTACTCCGGAAACACCTCAATCCCATGCTGACAAGACACATATATTATTAATAAAGGAACCTTCAGAACAAAACACAAAACAATAATAGTACATGAAGAAGAACCTGTTTCATTCCGTCGTGTTTGCCGCCCTGCTCTTTGCCGGTGCCGGCCACGCACAAGCGCAGAAAGGCTACGAAGTTCCGCCCATAAGCGAAGAGCACGCAGCTTTGGCCGCACAAGTAGTGGAGCAACAGCTCACCGACCCAGACGAAGCCAACAAAGTATTTACAAAATTGTTCCGCAAAGTGCGCAACAATAAGGAAGCCCTGCTCAGTGTAGGCCAGTACTTCCTCGACAACAACGTATATCCCTGCGCCAACCAATGCGCCAAACAGCTCTACACCATCGCAGCAGACTACCTGCCCGGACTGATGTTCAACGGCGAGGTATGCATGTTCCGCAAGGACTATGGTATGGCTGGACAGAAATTTGAGGAAGCCTTGGCGCTCGACTCCACGTACGTTCCGGCTCTGCGTCGCAACGCTTTCGTTTATAAGAACGTGAATCCGCACGTAGCCATTGAATACCTCGAGAAAATACGCCGCATCGACGCCAGCAACCACAGCATAGACCGCGAACTGGGTGACGTTTATTACAACCTTGACGAATTTGACAAAGCTGTAGGTAGCTACGGCACCTATTTCAAGAACGTACAGCAGAACGATTCCACCGACATCCGCGCGGCAGAGAACTACCTCCAGTCGCTCTACGCCACTCAGAAGTTCATGGAAGTGAGCGACCTGGTGGAGCGCTTCGCTCCGCTGGATCCCAAGGATATGGTATTCAAGCGTATGCGTCTGTTCTCTGCCGTAGAGAACTACGAGTTCGCAAAAGCGAAAGAAGCAATGGCCTACATTGCCAATCAAGAATATCCCGACAGTTTCTACCTCTATCTCGACTATACGTATGCCGGCAACCTCATGAAGGAACTTGACGACACTCAAGCCGCTATCGCTTACTTTGAGAAGGCGCTGCAGGTAGACTCCACAAAATTGAACGGCTACAAGGAACTTGCCTCGCTCTATGCCAGCAATAAGGAAACCGAAAAGAGCATCAAGACCTACGAGCATTATTTGCATGCCAAAGGCGAAGAGAAAGTAGATCTCACCGACCTCTACGGACTGGCGCGTCTGTTCCTCTCGGCCATACAGAAACAAGACATCACGCCTGAAGAAAAAGCAGCCCTCACCAGCCGTGGCGACGCAGTATGCGTACAGATGCTTGAAAAGAAGCCCGACGCATACCAGGCCATGCTCCTGCGCGCGGCCATGCACATCACTGACGGCACCAAGCCCGAAGATACGCCCAAGCAATACTATGCAGAGGCACTCAAGATGATGGAAGGCAAAGAAGGGGTAGAGAGCGGCAAGCTTCAAGCTCTGCGCTACCTGGCCTTCTACGCCGTACAGAAGGACATGCTCGATGACGCACGCACCTACACGGACCAAATCATCGCCATCGAACCTGACAACGCTTTTGCCAAGCAGATTGACACTTACCTGAAGGGCATGAACAAATAAGCTGGCTCAGATTCTCTTACTGATACATTATAGCAAGGCAGCCCTATATATTTATACAGGACTGCCTTGCCTTTTATAAAAAATCCGGCACCACGCAGACACAACTGCAAACAGGGCAAAAGTTTTGAAAGAAGCACCTTCTCCCCCCAAAAAGCCATTAAACAGTCTGCCCGAAAGGCTTTCTTTGTAAATGCCCGCCGGAATATAATGACCATTCAGGTAAAAACAGCATACACTACTATCCTTAATCATACTGAAAGAAATGAACCAATACGTGAAATGGGGAATAATAGGCACCGTTGTTCTCGGACTCGGAGGGCTCGGTCTTTATAATTTTATTCCCCGGGAAAACAATGAGCTCAAAAACCTACCGGCCGGTAAAGGCGGAAAGGACAAAACACTCACCGTGCGCTATGTCGTACTGAAAAAACAATCACTGACCGACGAAATAGCCGTAAGCGGCAGTCTGACCCCTGATGAAGAGGTGGATCTCACCTTTGAAATGGCTGGTAAAATAACCGCCATACACTTTTCAGAAGGTGCCCGTGTCAGAAAAGGAACCCTCCTGGCCAAAATCAACGATGCCGTACTGCAAGCTCAGCTACGCCGGCTCGAGGCACAGCTCAAACTCACGCAAGACCGCCTTTACCGACAAAAAGCACTTCTCGAAAAGGAAGCGGTCAGCCAGGAAGCCTTCCAGGAGGCTGAAGCCAACCTGTCCGGACTGCGGGCCGAAATGGACATGATACGCGCCCAGATTGCACAAACCGAGCTGCGTGCTCCCTTCGACGGTGTGATTGGTTTGCGCAAAGTTAGTACCGGCGCCTATGTCACCACAGCGACTCCCATTGCGACGCTCACGCGCACCGCTCCGCTCAAAGTCGAGTTCAGTGTGCCGGAGCGCTATGCCGGACAGCTCGGCACCGGGTCCCGCCTGACTTTCACTACCGAGGGAGACCTCACGCCCCGCACAGCAACTGTATATGCCGTCAACTCACACGTTGACACCGACACGCGCTCCATCACCGTAAGGGCCCGCTATGCCAACACCGACGGCCGTCTCACTCCGGGACGCTACGCCAGCATCAGGCTTACCGCCCGCGAATACGGCGAAACACTTGCCGTGCCCAGCCAGGCCCTCGTATCGGAAATGGGCATAGACAAAGTGTTCCTCTGCAAAAACGGAACAGCCGTTCCGGTGGAAATCAAGAAAGGGCTCCGCACCGACAGCCAGGTACAGGTAGTTGCCGGACTTGCCGAAGGCGACACCGTCATCACCAGCGGCACCATGCAATTGCGCACCGGACAGAAAGTAGAACTAATGCGTTAAGCTCATGAATATATCCGAACTCAGCATACGCCGCCCCGTACTTGCCACCGTCTTCACGTTGGTAATCCTCATTTTCGGCGCTATCGGCTACATGACACTCGGCGTACGGGAATACCCTTCGGTAGACAACCCTATCATCTCGGTCACCTGTTCGTACCCGGGCGCTAACGCCGACGTCATAGAAAACCAAATCACCGAACCGCTGGAACAGAACATCAACGGTATACCGGGCATCCGCTCGCTCACCAGCGTCAGCCAGCAGGGACAAAGCCGCATCACGGTGGAATTTGAGCTTTCCGTCGACCTCGAGACTGCTGCAAACGATGTACGCGATAAGGTGTCGCGCGCGCAGCGCTTCCTGCCGCGCGACTGCGACCCGCCCACGGTGTCGAAGGCCGATGCCGACGCCCGCCCCATCCTCATGGTCGCCATCCGCAGCGACAAGCGTTCCTTGCTCGAACTGAGCGAGATAGCCGACCTCACCGTCAAGGAGCAGTTGCAAACGATTCCTGAGGTCAGCAGCGTATCCATCTGGGGCGAAAAGCGCTACTGCATGCGCCTTTGGCTCGACCCTGTAAAAATGTCGGGCTACGGCGTGACCCCGATGGATGTAAAGAATGCCCTCGACCGGGAAAATGTGGAATTACCCTCGGGCTCCATCGAAGGCAACACCACCGAACTCTCCATCCGCACCATGGGGCAGATGCACACGACGGAGGAATTCAACAATCTCGTCATTAAGGAAACCGCGGGACGTATTGTACGTTTCAGCGACATAGGCACCGCCGAACTGGGCCCGCGCGACCTGAAGAGCTACATGAAAATGAATGGCGTGCCGATGGTGAGTGTAGTGGTAGTGCCCCAGCCCGGCGCCAACCACATCAACATCGCCGACGCCGTGCATCAGCGCATGGAGCAGATGCAGAAGGACCTGCCGGAAGACGTGAAGTATGAATACGGTTTCGACACGACACGCTTCATCCGCGCCTCCATCAACGAGGTGAAGACCACCGTCTACGAGGCCTTCATCCTGGTCATCATCATCATCTTCCTGTTCCTGCGCGACTGGCGTGTGACGCTCATTCCCTGCATTGTGATTCCGGTGTCGCTCATCGGCGCCTTCTTCATCATGTACCTGTGCGGTTTCTCCATCAACGTGCTCTCCATGCTGGCCATCGTGCTGGCCGTAGGTCTGGTGGTAGACGACGCCATCGTCATGACGGAGAACATCTATATAAGGATAGAGCGCGGCATGCAACCCTTCGAGGCCGGCATCGAAGGTGCCAAGGAAATATTCTTCGCCGTCATCTCCACCACCATCACCCTGGTGGCTGTGTTTCTGCCCATCGTCTTCATGGAAGGCACCACGGGCCGCCTGTTCCGCGAATTCAGTTTTGTGGTAGCCGGCTCGGTTATCATCTCCTCGTTCGCCGCCCTCACGGTAACGCCTATGCTCTCCACCAAACTGTTGGTGAAACGCGAGCGCAAAAACTGGTTCTACCGCCAAACGGAGCCTTTCTTCGAGGGGCTCAACCGCTTCTACGCCCGTTCGCTCGCCGCCTTCCTGCGCCACCGTTGGCTGAGTTTCGGCATCATGGTCATCACCTTGGGCGCAGCAGCCTGGCTGTGGAGCACGATGCCCTCGGAAATGGCGCCGCTTGAGGACCGGTCGGGCATCAGCATCCGCACCACGGGCCCCGAAGGAGTCACCTACGAATACATGCGCGACTACACCGAGGACATAGCCCGCCTGGCCGACTCGCTCGCCGCCGACGCCTCGTTCATCACAGCCCGCGTGTCGGAAAGCAGCGGCGACGTGCAGATTACGCTCAAGGACATAGCCGAGCGCGACTACCCGCAGATGGCCGTGGCCGAACGGCTCTCGAAGGCCGTGCGCGAGAAGACCGATGCCCGCGCCTTTGTCCAGCAACAGTCGACCTTCGGCGGACGCCGCGGCAGCATGCCGGTGCAATATGTGCTCCAGGCCACGAACATAGAGAAACTGCAGGAGGTGTTGCCCAAGTTCATGGCCAAGGTCTACGACAACCCCACGTTCCAAATGGCCGATGTCGACCTGAAATTCTCCAAGCCCGAAATCCGCCTGAGCGTCAACCGCGAGAAAGCCAACCTGATGGGCGTGAGCACACGCGACATAGCCCAGACCCTTCAGTACGGCCTGAGCGGCCAGCGACTGGGCTACCTCTATATGAACGGCAAGCAGTATGAAATTGTGGGTGAAATCAACCGCCAGCAGCGCAACGCGCCGGACAATCTCAAGAGCATCTACATGCGCAGCAGCAACGGCGACATGGTGCAGATGGAGAACCTTGTGAACCTCGAGGAGGACATCGCGCCGCCCAAGCTCTACCGCTACAACCGCTTCGTGTCGGCCACCATCTCGGCCGGACTCGCCGAAGGCAAAACCATAGGCGAAGGCCTCGACGAGATGGACAAGATAGCCAAAAGCACGCTCGACGACACCTTCCGCACCGCATTGGCCGGCGACTCCAAGGAGTTCCGCGAGAGTTCCTCAAGCCTGCTCTTCGCCTTCGGCCTGGCCCTGCTGCTCATCTACCTTATCCTGGCCGCCCAGTTCGAGAGTTTCAAGGATCCGTTTGTCATCATGCTCACCGTGCCCTTGGCCATTTGCGGCGCACTGGTATTCATGGCCGTCGGCGGGCAGACGATGAACATATTTAGCCAGATAGGTATCATCATGCTCATCGGCCTGGTGGCCAAGAACGGTATTCTCATCGTGGAGTTCGCCAATCAGCGCCAGCAGCAGGGCGAAGACAAAATGACGGCCATACGCGAGGCCGCCTCACAACGCCTGCGCCCCATCCTCATGACCAGCACCTCCACCATTCTCGGCCTGCTCCCGCTGATGCTGGCCACGGGCGAGGGCTGCAACGGGCGCATTGCCATGGGAACGGCCGTAGTCGGCGGCATGCTCTTCTCCACACTCCTGACGATGTATATCGTACCGGCCATCTACTCCTACCTGTCCACAAACCTCGCAAATAAGAAGAAATCATGAAACGCACACTCTTCCTATTCCTTACGGCCGGTCTGCTTGCAGCCATGCCGCTCGGCGCACAGGTCATCTCGCTCAAATCGTGTCTGGAAACCGGACTGAAGAACAATTATTCGCTACGCATCGTGCGCAACGAGGAGCGCATGGCCGAAAACAACGCCACGCGGGCCAATGCGGGTTATCTGCCCACGGTCAGCGCCAACGCCGGCTACACCGCCAGCCTTGACAGCCGCAACACGAACCTGCGCAACGGCACCACCACCCGTGAGCGCGGCGTGCAGGACAATGCCGCCAGCGCCGGCATCAATGCCGAATGGACCATCTTCGACGGATACAAGGTGCAGACCAGCTACAAGCGCCTGCAGGAACTGCGGCGCCAGAGCGCCACGCAGACGCGCATAGCCCTCGAGGACTACATGGCCAACCTGGCCGCCGAATATTACAACTTCGTGCAGCAGCGCCTGCGCCTGCGCAACTTGCAGTATGCCGTGACCCTGTCGAAGGAACGCCTGCGCATCGTGCGCGAACGCTATGTCATAGGCAGCAACTCACGCCTCGACCTCCAGCAGGCACAGGTGGATTTCAACGCCGACAGCGCGCAGAGCCTCAAGCAGCGCGAACTGCTCACCACATCGGCCATACGCCTCAACGAGCTCATGGCCATACGCGATGTCGACAGCCGCTTCACCGTACGCGACACGGCAATAAACCTCTGCGGCTCCTTTTCCTTCGACAGTCTGTGGGTGGCCACCCAACAATCAAACGCCCGCCTCTTCAAAGCCGCGCAGGACCGCACACTGGCCGAACTCGACCTCAAGAGCGTGCGCAGCCGCGACTTTCCCTACGTGAAGCTCGGAGCGGCATACGGCTACAATTACAACGACTACGGCAGCGGCACCAGCAGGAGCCGCCACAACTGGGGAGGCGATGTGGGCCTCACCGTAGGCTACAAACTCTTCGACGGCAACCGCCGCCGCGAACTCCGCAACGCGCGCCTCAACGTGGAGAATGCCGAGCTGGCCCGCCGCGACCTCGAGATAGCGCTCTACGCCGACTTGGCCGACCTGTGGCAGTCATACGAGAACAACCTGCGGCTGCTCGCCCTTGAACGGCAGAACCTCGGGGCAGCCGAGGAAAACCACTTCATAGCCCGCGAGCGCTACCTGCTGGGCGACCTCTCCGGCATTGAGATGCGCGAGGCGCAGAAGAGCCTGCTCGACGCCGAGGAACGCATACTCGTGGCCACCTACAACACTAAAGTGTGCGAGATTTCCCTATTGCAGGTGAGCGGAGGCATCATGGAATACCTCGAAGGAGAATAAGCCGGCACATTCCCAGCCCGGATAGGGCGCGCGCAATTAAAATTAATACGTAAAAAACACTTACATAAGTTTTTTTACGTAAATTTGCAGCGTACATACCCCGCAGCACCCTTTGCCATCCCAGATGACCCGTGCCCCCGCACGGCGCCCCGCGCAGGATGCAGGCCGGAGTTATCAGCACACACATTACCATAAACACTTAATATCACTAACCTATGAAACTGAAAAAGTTATTTACCGTTGCCTTTGCGGCCGTCATGGCGTTCGGCGCCTACACCGCACAGGCACAGTCGCTCTCTCCCTCCACAAAGTGGCACTGGGACAAGGGTACCATCGTTGTTGAAAACCCCGCGCGCCCTGCCGGCCAGCAGAACGTATTGGGCCTGACCGTGCCCAAGATGCAGACCGTGCGCGTGGCCTTCGTAGGTCTCGGCATGCGCGGTCCCGGCGCTGTGGAACGCTTCACCCACATTCCCGGTGTGGAAATCGTGGCCCTCTGCGACTACGTTGAGAAGCGTGCCGAAGGTTGCCAGAAATATCTGCGCAACGCCGGCCTCAAGCCCGCCGACATCTACTCCGGCGAAAAGGGCTACGAGGAACTCTGCAAGCGCCCCGACATCGACCTCGTGTACGTAGCCACCGACTGGGACCACCACTTCCCCGTGGCCAAGTGTGCCCTCGAAAATGGCAAGAACACCGCCATCGAGGTGCCCAGCGCCATGAACCTGGAGCAGTGCTGGGAGCTCATCAACCTCTCCGAGAAGACGCGCAAGCACTGCATGATTCTCGAGAACTGCTGCTACGACTGGTTTGAGCTCGACGCCCTGAACATGGCTCAGCACGGCGTGTTCGGCGAAGTGATCCGCGCCCAGGGTGCCTACATCCACAACCTCGACGGCTTCTGGGGCGCCTACTGGAGCAATCCTGACAACGACCCCGAAAAGTTGGGCTGGCGCATGAAGTACAACATGGAGAACCGCGGCGACGTTTACGCCACCCACGGCCTCGGCCCCGTTGCCCAGGTTATGGACATTCACCGCGGCGACCGTTTCACGACGCTGGTTGCCATGGACACGAAGTCCGTTCACGGCAAGGAATACGTAGAGAAGAAAACCGGCAAGAAGTGCGAGAACTATCGCAACGGCGACCACACCACTACCTTGATGCGTACCGCCAACGGCAAGAATGTGGAAATTCAGCACAACGTGATGAACCCGCAGCCCTACAACCGCCTGTATCAGCTCACCGGCACCCGCGGTTTTGCCAACAAGTATCCCACTGAAGGCATTGCCGTAGACGCAGCCCAGCTGAAAGCTACCGGCCACACTCCGAAGGTTGACGACCTGAGCTCCCACGGCTTTATGCCCAAGGCCGAGATGGACGCACTCCGCGAGAAGTACCGTCACCCCATCATCAAGAAGTACGGCGAACTGGCCGCTAAGGTTGGTGGCCACGGCGGCATGGACTTCTTCATGGATGCCCGCATGGTTTACTGCCTGCAGAATGGTCTGCCCCTCGACATGGACGTGTATGACCTCGCCGAATGGTGCTGCCTGGCCGAACTCGGCACACTCTCTATGGACAACAACTGCGCCGCCGTTGCCTTCCCCGACTTCACCCGCGGCCACTGGAACGACGTGAAGGGCTACAAGCACGCTTACGCCCCCGAAGCCGACGAGAAGCAGGCCGAGGCCGTGGCCGAAGCCTACACTGCCGCCCAGAAAGAGGTGGTCAAGAACAACAAGCTCTGGGAGCTCTACGATGCTGTTCAGAAGGCCGACGCAAAGGGCAAGGCCAAGGCTAAGAAAGCCTACGACAAGGCCGTTGCCAAGGCAAAGGCTCAGCTCACCAAGGCCACTGCTAAAAAATAAATCCGGCACACGACGGATCATTCTCTCTTACACACAGGGCGACACCGCACAACGGTGTCGCCCTGTGCGATTATTGGTGTCCCCGGTAGAAAGAATCCTTACAGCGGACAAATGGTAAAGCGCGGTCAGCATGCGCGTCTCGGCGCAGAGATGCAAAACCATGCGCGAAAACGACCGCACGAAAACCACCGCGCGAAAGCAGGGACACAGACCGGACCTTGCGGCTGAAGGAGCGCTCCCCACGGCATCCTTGTATTTTCGCGGCTATATACACGCGTGTAAAAGTATTTGCGCTTTTATCATTCAGCCGGCTGTAAGTAATTGCAGCTTAACCGGTTCGGCTGAAGGATAGGACCAAGAACCTTCAGCCGGCGCACCGGGCGCCGGAGCCGGGGCCGCAGATTTCAAAAAGCATTACTTGGAATTTTTCCGCGAATACGGACTTTTTAAATTCCAAGTAATGCTTTTCATCACACGAATACGGACTTTCCAGGCCGGCCGGCGCGGCGAATGGCTGCTACCGGGACTGAATGAAAGAACTGGCTATGTTTCAGCCGAACCGGTTAAGCTGCAATTGATTACGGCCTACTGAATGATAAAATTCAAAAACCTTTTACACGCGCGCGTAGACACTTTTTCCTTGACCGGACGACCAGGGAGAACATACGGACACCTGCATGTGCCGGACATGTACGGATCACGATAATTGCGGGCCCGCTCAGATTCCGCGACGGTAGATCAACCGCGCCAGCCCGAACAGATAGCGGCGGAACCCGGGGATATAAGCTAACAGGCGGTCGAACCAGCCCAAATGGGGAGCAATGAATTTCACGACCAGTCCGACATAAATCATGGCAAACAATGTTCCCACGCCGACGACATTCCACTGCCAGCTCCCGAAGAAGAGGTAGCAACTGGCCACCGCGAGCAGAACCAGCGTGGTGTCGACCCAGATTTTCACCTTGGCAAAGGGGCGTTTCACAACCTGACTGACAGTGATGGAGATGCCCTCTCCCGGCATGGTGATGGAGCCACACCGCACCTCAAAGGCTATGCCGATGCCCATGATGGTACATCCGGCCAGCTGGGCCGCCATTTGCGAAAGCAAGGTCGTACACTCCAGCTTGGCAGTCAAGGCCATGTTGAGGTCAATAAGCCAGCCGAAGGCAAACCCGATGATGAGCTGAAAGAGCTGCATCGGATCGAAATTCCGCCGCAGAATGAGTATCTGGCAGAACACCAGGATGAAATTCATCGCAATCGTATAGCCTCCGATGGTCCATGCCGGCACCCGGCTTGCCGGGCCTGCCAGCGAAAACACGAAAGGCAGCGAAGAAATGACACTGCTGCCCAAACAGGATTTCACACAAAGAACAACTCCCAACGTCATCAGATACAATGAAATCAGGAGTAACAGATGTTGCCAGATGAAAGATACTATTTTTTCTTTTTTGCCGGTTGTGAAAGTTAAATTCATATTCTGCTTATTAATCACGCAAAGTTAACAAAAAAAGGTGATATGCCGAAGTTTCAGAACGGCGAAATCCCCCGCAGACCAGAGCTACGGAGCTGCCGCGAAGCATAAGACAATGGCTGTCCGCCCCCTCCCCTGAAAGTGAACTTTGCCGCCCTGCCCGGCAGGTATATTGCAGGGCAGGACGACAAAGTTCGCATCGTAAAGTAACAAAGATACGGGGCGGTTCCGTTTTTTTAGTCGACGGCTTCGAGCTGGAGCGCGACGCTGGCATACTCACCATTGAGCGGCAGACTGAGGCCTGCGTCCTTGAGCAGACGGCCGGAGATGGTTTTTCCGCTGATGCCGAGCGGTTTTTTCTCATCAGCCGGTGTGAGGTCGGTGATGCGGTAGCTCTTTGACGGATCTACCCCCGACAAGCGGATGACCGGTATGTTCTGGTTGATGAAGTGCTCCGTTTTGTAGACGAACAGGACGGCCTTGTCCTTCTCAGGAGTGACGTACATGAGCGCGGCGGTTCCTCTCTTTTCGTAGGGCGACACCAACCGGTAGAGGTCGCCCTGCTGAACGATGGGGCGGATGCCTTTGTAGGCCGCAATGGCGCGGCGGGCAAAGGTCTTGTCGGCGTCGCTCATGTTTTTGGGCTGTATTTCCATGCCCAGGCGGCCGGACATGGCTACGTCGAAACGGAATTTAAGGGGCAGGCGGCGGCCGGTCTGGTGGTTACGGTCGGCGCTGACGTGAGAGGCCATGGCAATGGCGGGATAGAACTGGGAAACACCCCACTGCATGTAAATGCGCTGCAAGGCATCGGTGTCGTCGCTGGTCCAGAACTCGTCGAAATAGGGCAGCAGGCCGTAGTTGACCCGTCCGCCGCCACTGGCGCAGGCCTGCATGACGACGTCGGGATATTTGGCGCGGATGCGCTTGAGCACCTTGCCCAGACCCAGGTGATAGTCGATGTAAAGATGCGATTGCCTGTCGGCCGGCAGGTAGCGGGAGCTGTAGTTCATGATGCCGGCATTGGCATCCCATTTGATATAGGCGATTTCAGGATGGCGGGTGAGCAGATTGTCAACGACCCCGAAAACAAAATCCTGCACTTCGGGATTGGTGAGGTCAAGTATGACCTGCGTGCCGCCGCGGCCTTTCGACAAGGGACGGTTACTTTGGCTCAACACCCAGTCGGGATGTTTTTCAAAAAGTTCGCTCTTCGTATTGGTCATCTCGGGTTCAATCCAGATGCCGAACCTTATGCCATGTTTCGCGGCAGATGCCGTCAGGCCTTCGATACCCCCGGGGAGTTTTTCCTTGCATACAACCCAATCGCCGAGACTGGTCTCGCCGCCGTTCCGCGGATACTTTTTCCCGAACCAGCCGTCGTCCATAACGAATAGTTCTCCGCCCATTCCGGCCATGTCTTCCATCATTTGGTCCATGCCTTCCTGGTTGACGTTGAAATAGACACCCTCCCAGCTGTTCAGCAGGATGTCGCGGCTCCTGCTGCCGTGGCAAAGTTTGTAGCTGCGCGCCCAGCGGTGGAAAGCACGGCTGACTCCGCCTTTGCCCTCAGTGGAGTAAGTCATGGCGAACTCGGGTGTCGTGAGCGTATCGTTGCGGCCGAGGCTATAGTGGGAGGTTTCCTCGTTGATGCCGGCGATGAGGTCGAGATAGGTGTTGGAGGCATTGAGGCGGATGTCGTAATTGCCGCTCCAGGCCAAAACGCCGCCGATGACGTATCCGCTCTCCTCCGTGGCCCGGCCGTTGAGACTGACCATAACCGAGGCGTTGTCGCCAAAGGCATTGCGGAGCCCCTCCTTATTGGCAAAACGTTTCTGCCCGTTGGTGATATATTCCTCTTCGAGCATGCTCTCGGCACCCCACGTGCCGTGGGTGTGGGTGACATAGTTGTCACCCCGCTTGACGGGGATGTAGGCCGAGGCGAAACGGTGGAGCACGAGAGGCTTCTTTCCCGTATTGCTGATGGCTGTGTATGTTGTGATAACGTCAGTTCCCCGGTATGCCTTGAAGTATTGCGTGACGGTAAGGGGATATACCTTGTCGCGCAGATTAACGGTCAGCAATTCCCCGTCGGCCGTCGATGACAGGGCGGAAGATACTACTTCGAGGTCGGCCGTCATGCTGCCGTCGGCTTGTGTGACGGCCAAGGCTTTCTCGCCGCCCGAATGTATGCCGAAGGTGGGATAAGAGTTGTGCCAGTAGGCTTGTCCGGCGGCGTATATCTGTTCGGCAGCATTGCCGGCAAGCCGTGAACCGTAATACTGGATGTAGGCAGGACGACCCGCCTGCGCGTTGATAATGAGCGAAGTCTTTTCGGTGGAAAGAACGTAATCCTCCGCGATGGCGGGCATGGCGGTTATGGCGAATCCCGCAACACAAAATAAAGATTTTATTACTTCCATAAACAATGTATTGATATTTTTTAAAAAAACTCCCGCAAGTTACCATTTTCATTGGTACTCCTTGCCCCTCAGCGTATAAAAGTGCAAAAACAGCGGATACGGTGCATTTTTCCACCCGCAGGGCACCATCGTTCGGGAATAAAGTCGTAAATTTGCAGCCACTACATCGGGCCAGACTGGATTTGACAGCGGGCCGAGGTGGTAAGTAAGCATGCAGTGCGCCTGAAAGTGGGCACTTAAAACTCGGCTTTCAAAAATTTAATTGGCGAAAACAAGTACGCTCTCGCTGCCTGATTGAAGTCCAGTAGGTCAGCTTAATTCCGGCTAAAGATTGCTGGAACGAGACATCGCCCGGGAGCAGTTTTTCCGAAGCGTCCCGACCCGGCGGTGCAGTCAACTCGGAGATAGCCGGCAGGCGGCCTCGCGCCTCCGGCGAAACTATCAGAGGATAAGGCGACGGTTGGTGGCTCCGGTCTTGCCGCCGCTCGAAAACCTAAGGCGGAGATAAGCATGTAGAAAGCTTATTGCTTCCCTGTTTGGACGAGGGTTCAATCCCCTCCTGGTCCACCCACTTTTTCACACAGAATATAACCCGCCGCACGGTGGGTTATTTCGTATGCCGCCCAAACTGGCGCCATACGCCAACAAACCGTTAAAAACACAACTATATGAGCACAAAAGTCCAGCAAGCCGTAGAGAAGAAGCAGAGCGGCAGATGCAACTGCGCGCAAGCCGTAGCCGCCACCTATGCCGACCAGGCCGGCACCGACGAGGAAACGATGATGAACATGGGCGCTGCCTTCGGCACCGGCATGGGATGCCTCGAGGGCACATGCGGCGCACTGGTGGGAGCCGGCCTCGTGCTCGGCGCGGTCCACAGGGACCGCATCAAGGCCATGCGGGCCATGCGCGAGGTGATGACCGCCTTCAAGCAACAAAACGGCGCCGTGACCTGCCGCGAGCTCAAGGGACAGGGCGGCGCTCCCGCCCTGCGCGCCTGCAACGACTGCGTGGCCGACGCCGCCACACTGCTCGAGAAAGCCCTCGGGCAGGTATAGCCCCCGGAGGACGATAAGTTTTTGAGGAAAACGGGCGACATTAGCCGATTTTATACTAATTTTGCCGCGCCGACGGTTGTCCCGGAAAGCAACCGGAAGCAAGCTTTTGCTATGAAAAAGAAGAAGTATTACAAATATCTGAGCGACATCGACTCGCCCGACGACCTGCGCCGCCTGCCGCCCGAGGCCTTGCCCGAAGTGTGCAGCAGCCTGCGCGAGGACATCATCGACGAGCTGGCCGACAACCCCGGACACTTCGCCTCGAGCCTGGGCGCCGTGGAACTGACCGTAGCCCTGCACTATGTGTACAACACACCCTACGACCGCATCGTATGGGATGTGGGACATCAGGCCTACGGACACAAAATACTGACCGGCCGCCGCGACAACTTCTCTACCAACCGCAAACTGGGAGGCATACGCCCCTTCCCCTCGCCGCTGGAGAGCCCCTACGACACCTTTGCCTGCGGCCACGCCTCCAACTCTATCTCGGCCGCCCTGGGCATGTCGCTCGCAGCACTCAAAAAGGGCGAGGACAAACGGCGCGTAGTGGCCGTCATCGGCGACGGCGCCATGAGCGGCGGACTGGCCTTCGAAGGGCTCAACAACGTGTCGGACACGCCCAACAACATGCTCATCATTCTCAACGACAACAACATGAGCATAGACCGGGCCGTGGGAGGCATGAAAAACTATCTGATGCACCTGCACACGGGCTCCTTCTACAACCGCCTGCGCTTCCGCCTGGCCAAAGGGCTCGCCACGTGCGGCATGCTCAACGAAAACCGCCGCCGACGCATCCTGCGCTTCAACAACTCGCTCAAGTCGCTGCTCACACGGCAACAAAACGTGTTCGAAGGCATGAACATACGATACTTCGGCCCCGTGGATGGGCACAACATAGCCGAACTCGTGCGCATCCTTTCCGACATCAAAGACATGGGCGGGCCCAAACTCCTGCACATACATACAATAAAAGGCAAAGGCTTCAAACCAGCCGAAAAGGCGGCCACGGAATGGCACGCCCCGGGACTCTTCGACAAAGACACGGGACAACGCATAGAGCACACGTCACGGCACTGCCCGCCGAAGTTTCAGGATGTGTTCGGCAACACGTTGCTCGAACTCGCACAGGCCAACGAACGCATCGTGGGCGTCACGCCGGCCATGCCCAGCGGCTGCTCCATGAACATACTCATGAAGACTATGCCCGGACGGGCCTACGACGTGGGCATCGCCGAAGGCCACGCCGTCACCTTCTCGGCAGGCATGGCCAAAGAGGGCCTCATCCCCTTCTGCAACATCTACTCATCGTTTGCCCAACGGGCCTACGACAACATCATACACGACGCCGCACTGCTGTCGCTCCCGGTAGTTCTCTGCCTGGACCGCGCCGGACTGGTGGGCGAAGACGGTCCCACGCACCACGGCGTGTTCGACATGGCCGCACTGCGCGCCATACCGAACCTCACCATCGCCTCGCCACTCGACGAGCACGAACTGCGACGGCTCATGTACACCGCACAACTGCCGGACAAAGGGGTGTTCGTCATACGTTATCCGCGCGGCCGCGGACACCTCACCGACTGGCACTGCCCGCTCGAGGAAATACCCGTAGGCCGCGGCAGACGCCTCAAGGAGGGCAACGGCCAGGCCTTAATCTCGATAGGCCCCATCGGCAACCTCTGCGCCGAAGCCATAGCCGAGGCCGAAGCCGAAGGAGCCCCCGGCGTGGCGCACTACGACCTGCGCTTCCTCAAACCGCTCGACGAGGAACTGCTCCACGAGGTGGGACGCCGCTTCCGCCGCGTAGTCACCGTGGAAGACGGCGCACGGACCGGCGGCATGGGTAGCGCCGTGCTCGAATGGTTCAGCGACAACGGCTACCACCCCGAGGTGGTAAGGCTCGGCGTGCCCGACGCTTTTGTGGAACACGGCAAAGTTGACGAACTGCGACGCATCGTAGGGCTCGACAAGGAAAATATCAGAAAAGTACTGGCACAGGGCGGCGGCTACAGCCGGGCCTGAAGCCACTAACGACATCGGCAACATGAAGATAATCATAGCCGGAGCAGGCGCCGTGGGCACACACCTGGCCAAACTGCTCTCGAAAGAACGACATGACATCACACTCATCGACGAGGACTCGGAACGCCTCGAAGGCATCAGCTCGAACTTCGAACTGCTCACCATCTGCGCCTCCCCGTCGTCCATAGCCACGCTCAAAGAGGCGGAGGCGGGCAAAGCCGACCTCTTCATCGGAGTCACCCCCGACGAGGCACACAACATGACCTGCTGCATACTCGCCTCGAAACTGGGAGCCCGCAAAACGGTAGCACGTGTCGACAACTACGAATACACACGCCCCGAGCACCGCGAGTTCTTCAAAACGGTAGGCATCGGCTCCATCATTTACCCCGAGATGCTCGCCGGCGCCGAAATCATGCACAACATCAAGCACAGCTGGGTGCGGCAGTGGCTCGAAGTGCAAAACGGTGCGCTCGTCATGCTCGGCGTGAAGGTGCGCACCGACGCGGGCCTGCTCAACACACCGCTGCGCGAGCTCTGCGGACCGGAAGCCCCCTATCATATCGTAGCCGTCAAGCGCCGCTCGTCCACCATCATACCCCACGGCAACGACACCCTTGAAGGGGGCGACGTGGTGTACTTCATGACGACACCCGACTACGTGCCGCACATCCGCGAACTGGCCGGAAAGAAAGACTATCCCGATGTGAAAAACATCTTCATCATGGGCGGCGGCAGCACTGCCGTGCAAGCAATATGGAACATGCCGGAGAACATGCACGCCAAAGTTTTTGAAACCGATGCCCGGCGCTGCGAACGCCTCAACGAGCTCATACAACGCCGCAACGTACTCGTGCTCCACGGCGACGGCCGCGACATGGACCTGCTCGAGGAAGAAGGGCTGCGCAGCATAGGCGCCTTCGCCGCACTCACCGACAACTCCGAAGCCAACATCCTGGCCTGCCTGGCGGCCAAGCGGGCCGGCGTGCGCAAAACGGTGGCTATGGTGGAGAACCTCGACTATATAGGAATGGCCGAGAGTCTCGACATCGGCTCCATTATCAACAAAAAGATGTTCGCCGCCAGCCACATCTACCAAATGATGCTGAAAGCCGACGTCACCACCATGAAGAGCCTGACCGTGGCCAACGCCGATGTGGCGGAGTTTCTGGTGAAAGAGGGCAGCCGCATCACGAAAAAGGCCGTAAAGGATCTCAACCTGCCCTCAACAGTAACGCTCGGCGGCCTGGTGCGCGACGGCCACGGCATACTCATCAACGGCATGACCCAGATACGCCCGGGCGACACCGTAGTGGCCTTCTGCCTGGAAAATGCCGTGAAGCACCTCGAAAAGTATTTCAAGTAAGGCCGCTACGTCCCGTCCGGCTCACGCCAAACACAAAGACACCGGCCATACTTCCATTTCGCATTCCACACGGATGATTAACTCGAAAATCATATTCAAGGTACTCGGTTCCTTACTCATACTCGAAGGGCTGCTGTTGCTCCTGTGCCTCGGTATAGGCCTTTTTTACAAGGAAACGAACCTCCTCACCTTCAGTCTGCCGGCCGCTGTAGCCGTGGCCGGCGGCATCGCCCTCAAAGTGGCCGGCCGCCATGCCGAGAACCGTATGAGCCGCCGCGACGGTTTCCTGTGCGTGTCGCTCTCATGGCTGGCATTCTCGGCCGTAGGCATGCTACCCTTTATCGCCGGCGAACACGAAACGCGCATAGCCGCGGCCTTCTTCGAGAGCATGTCGGGCTTCAGCACCACCGGCGCCACCATCTTCACCGACATCGAGGCCCTGCCCCACTCCATCCTGTTCTGGCGCAGCCTGACGCACTGGTTCGGCGGCATGGGCATCGTGTTCTTCACCCTGGCGGTGCTGCCCACAATGGGCACGGGCGACCTCAAGCTCTTCTCGGCCGAAGCCACAGGCCTCAAAACGGGCAAACTCCACCCGCGCATAGGCACCACGGCCCGCTGGCTGTGGGGCGTTTACCTGTTTCTGACCGTAGCCTGCAGCGCGGCTCTTTATGTGAGCGGCATGAGTTTTTTCGACGCTATCAACCACGGCATGTCGACCATTGCCACGGGCGGATTCTCCACGCACACGGCAAGCATAGGCTACTACAACTCGACGCTGATAGAATACGTGGAGACTCTGTTTATGTTCCTGGCCTCCATCAACTTCACCCTGCTGTATCTTTTCTTTATCAAGCGGCGCTGGCAAGCCGTATGGAAAGATGGAGAACTACGCTGCCTGGTGGCTTTGAGCCTCTTTGTCATAATCTACACCACCGTAACGCTATATTACACCTCCGACTTCGGCCTGGAGCGTTCGTTCCGCTACGCCGCCTTCCACACCGTGTCGCTGCAATCCACCACGGGCTTCATCTCACACGACTTCATGGGCTGGCACCCGTCTACCTATCTGCTCCTGCTCCTGGTCACGGCCATAGGCAGTTGCGCAGGTTCCACCAGCGGCGGCATCAAGTGCATCCGCGTGATAACGGCCTATAAAATAATGATAAACGAGTTCAAGCACATGCTCCACCCGCGGGCCGTGATGCCGGTACGCATCAACCAGACGACAGTGAGCGAGAGCGTCCGCCACACGGTGTTTGCCTACTTCGTGGCCTTTTTCCTGCTTATATTCTGCAGTGGCGCGCTGATGTCGGCCATGGGGCTGCCCTTGCTCGACTCCATCAGCCTGGGCATAGCCTCCTTCTGCAACGCAGGCCCCTCCATAGGCCACGCCATCGGACCGGCCGACGCCTGGGATACGCTCTCCGACGCCGCCCTGTGGCTCAACTCCTTTCTCATGCTGACGGGGCGCCTCGAGATATTCTCGCTGCTGCTGCTCTTCATACCGGCCTTCTGGCGCGACAACTGACAGGCCTCCCGCCGGTACCGCAAAAATCCGCAATGTGACTTCCGCTTTTTCATGAAAGAGATATTCAGTTTCCTCAAAGACATCGCAGCCAACAACAACCGCCCCTGGCTGGCCGAAAACCGCCCGCGCTACGAAGCCGTGCAGACCCGCTTTGCCGGCGTGGCGGCCGACATGATAGAGCGCATAGCGCGCTTCGACCCTACGGTGGCAGGTATTCCGGTGAAGACGACGCTCTACCGCTTCTACCGCGACACGCGCTTCAGCCCCGACAAGTCGCCCTTCAAGCGCCACCTGGGCACCTACATCAACCCGCGCGGCAAAAAGTCGGCCCACGGCGGCTACTACCTGCACATAGAGCCCGGGGCCTGCATGATATGCGTGGGCACCTACGAACTGCCCTCGCCCATATTGCGGGCCGTGCGTCAAAGCATCGTTGACAACGCCGAGGCCTTCCATGCCCTGATGACGGCGCCCCAGCTGGCGGCATGGGCCCCGCGGCTCGGCGAGACGTATCTTAAAACGCTCCCCGCGGGATTTCCGCGCGACTTTGCCTATCCGCAATACCTCCGGCCCAGGCAATACGACCTGTCGGCGCACGTGCCCGACAGTTTCTTCCTGCAAAAGGGCTGGGAGGAGCGGACTGCAGAAGCGTTCCGCACGATGAAACCCTTTCTCGACTTTGTAAACGACACCGTCGACGACTACCTCTGAGCCCTGCAAACCGGGCGGAGACGCCCCGCCCATACGCCTCACCCTCAAACATACACACAGCACCATGCACATCAAACCGCTCCACCTCCTGCTCTGCACCCTCGCGCTGCTGGTCAGCACTGCCTGCGACAACCGCAACATTCACCAAGTAGTCAAGGAACTGGCCGAAGCACCGGCCGACACCGCCGGCATGCAGGAAACGACGATCCGTCCCAACAACTTTTCGGAGATTGAGATAGACTGCTTCGCCGATGTCACCTTTCATCAGCTCGAGAGCATATCGGCCCAGCCTGTCATCAGCATCAAGGCGCGCCCCGAAGTATTGCCGCAGGTGACGAGCCGCACCACCGAGGGCGTGCTGCGCCTCTTCACCGACCGCCGCTACCGCATGCCCGAAAAGGCCGTGATTGTCATCAACATCAGTGCGCCCCGCCTCAACAAGGCCACCCTCAACGGCGTGAAATGTATGCGTCTGGGCGACATCGTGCTCAATAGTCCGCTCCATATCGACATTAACGGTGTGGGCGCCGTAACGGCCAGTTCGCTCAAAGTGCCCGAGGTGAGCTGCCGCCTGACGGGAGCGGGCAGCATCGACCTGAAAAACATCGACACCGAGCGCCTCACGGCCGAGCTGTCAGGCAGCGGCCACATTTTCCTGCAGGGCAAATGCGACAAACACATCCTCACGCCCAAAGGAACGGGCAGCATCAGCCTCAACGGACAAACGGTGGCCGAACAGAACGGCAACGGCGAGCGGCAATAGGCGGGGCTATCAATACCGCTGTCTGCAAAACGGATTTCCTATCGGACTCCAATATATGAAAAACCTTTACGCGCGCGTGTAAAGGTTTTTCGTGTTTTATCATTCAGCAGGCCGTAAAAAGCTGTATCCTAAACATTTGAACTGAAAGATGGGTATTTTCCCCATATAGTCGCCACAGCGGCCGACCTCGGCCCTGGCCGGCAAAAAAAGTCCGTATCGGTGTGACGAAAAGCATTACTTGGAATTTTTCCGCGAATACGGACTTTTTAAATTCCAGGTAATGCTTTTTGAAATCCACCGGCGGGCCAGCCGGCAGAGGCCGGTATGCCCCGGAAAGTCAGTATTTTCCGACAAGGACACCTGCCGTTTTTCAAAAGAAACAGCTTCGCCGCTCCCGCAAAGCGCCGGCTGAAGTTCCGCAGCCCTATCCTTCAGTATAAGTACTCTATTTCACAAACACTTACGGCCTACTGAATGATAAAAACGCAATAATCGTTACGCGCGCGCGTATAGAGCGCCGGAGCAAGGCTATGCAGACACGCATACCTTCAGCCGACCGTTCCGGCAGGAGCTGCCGGACAAGTTTCAATCCTATGAGTGCCGGCCACAATTCTCCCCAGCGGAGCGGTTCTTCGGGAAACCAGGAACGCTAAAACCGCTCTTCGGGGCGCGATAGCAATGCCAGTCCGGCCATGGTGAGAAGTCCGTTAAGCAAAAGCAGTTCGTAGCCGAAGGTGTAGCCCCACCAAAGAGGGGCGAAGTGGTCGAGCAGGGCACAGAGCAGTGGAGCGGCGATGGCGGCAAACGGCACGAGCGCGTCGCGCACGGGCCGGCGCGAATACAAACCGTAGGCGTAGAGGCCGAGGAGCGGGCCGTAGGTGTACGACACCATCACGTAGATGGTGTTGATGAGGTTGGTGCCCGAGGCGGCGCGGAACAGGATGACGCAGACCAGGAAGGCCAGCGACATGACAACGTGCACCCGGCGGCGCACGACCAGCTGGCGGCGCTCGTCCAGGCCGCGGCGCTCCAGGCGCAGGAGGTCGACGCAGCAGCTCGTGGTGAGCGACGTCAGGGCCGAGTCGGCACTGGAGAAGGCGGCGGCCACTGTGCCCAGCACAAAGGGGACGACCACGGCGGTGCCGAGCACGCCGCCGCCCACAAGCGCGGGGAGCAGCGCGTCGCCGGCCGGGCGGGGCAGGCCCCGGGCGTCGCACAGCGCATAGAGCAGCACGCCGAGCGCCAGCAGGAGCAGGTTGAAGGGGAGGAAGCAGGCGCCGTAGAGGCACATGTTCTTTTGCGCGGCACGGAGGTTGCGGCAGGTCAGGTTCTTCTGCATCATGTCCTGGTCAAGGCCGGTCATCACCACCACTACGAAGATGCCGCTCACAAACTGGCGCCAGAAGTTTTGCGGACTGGCAGCGTCCCAGCAGAACACACGCCCCATGCCACTATCGGCCAGCAGCCGCACCGCACCGCCGGCCGAGAGGTTCAGCGCCGAGAGGGCTGCCAGCAGCATAGCCACAACGCAGAGCAGCAGGCAGGCCGTTTGCAAAGCATCGGTGCGCACAAGCGTGAAGATGCCTGAACGGCGCGTGTAGAGCCATATCAGCAGCAACACCGCAGCTGCCACCACGCCGAACGAGAGCGCCGGAAAGCGGGCCGAAAGGTGGGGCGGCACGATGAACTGCGTGAGCACCAGGCAAACGACGTAGAGGCGCGCCGCCGCACCGGTGAGTTTGCTCAGCAGGAAAAAGAGGGCGCCGGTGCGATGGGTGGCAGGACCGAAACGGCGGCCCAGGTAGTCATAGATGCTCGTCAGGCGCAGACGATAGTAGAGCGGCAGCAGCACAAAGGCTACGGCTAAATAACCGAAAAAGAAGCCGGCACACATCTGCAGGTAGGTCATGCCGGTGGTGGCTACCCAACCGGGCACGGAGATAAACGACACGCCCGAAACGCTCGCGCCAATCATGCCGAAGGCTACCATGAGCCACGACGAACGGCGGCCGCCGCGGAAAAAGGCATCGTTGCCGCCGGAGGAGGGGGTGGCAACACCGGCCGGAGTTTTACTGCAGCGAGAGGCATTCCGGCTATTGAGGGAGGAGATTGCACCGCCGCGGAAAACCGTTCCGCGCCGCGAAATCAGCACAAGCGCCACAAAGTAGACGAGGAGGACTGTCAGAGTGAGCAAGGTGGAGTTCATCATTATTTACTTACCGGTAATTGAAACAAACCGTGCAAAGTTACTAACTTTTTGCCAAAACGGCATCAGATGATACCGGTCGCCCGGCGCTCACAATAAGGAATAATTTACCGGCGGCAAGAAAACAACCGCACGGTAAAGAGGCAACAGGCTGCCAGACAAAAAGAGTGGTCCCGGCCGGTGCCGGAACCACTCCTGAAAGTGGAGCTCCTTATAAAGGAGGAGAGAAAGCGCTTAGTTCTTGAAAGTAGGACGCTGCTGGAAGAACTCGGGAGCATTGGATATCTCCTCGACCAAGCCTTCGGGCATTTCCTTCAGTTCGCCGCTTGCAACGAGCGCATCCATGTCGGCTATGAACTCATCGTAAGCAGGTTTCGGGAATATCAGCCAGCCGTCGCCATAGTCGCCGATATAGTTGGCGATAGTGCGGAGGAAGCCCCAGCGCTCGAAATAGGGCGTAAGGTTGTAGCCCGTGAGACGGCTCATCTTGCGGATGAGGTTCAGGATGTAGGGCTGGCCGTTGTCATAGCCGCCGCAGTGCTCCTTCGTGATGTAGCCGCACCATACGGACTCGGGATACTTCTCGGCAAGCATGTCAATGGCATTGTTTGTGTTGTTGTTCTGAGCCATGGCTATGATCTCGTACTTGTCAAGGCCGCTGCTCTTCTCGATATCAGAGCCTCCCTCGCGCTCCATACGGCGGATGGACTCGTAGAAATCGGGATAGAAGTCGAGATAGCCCTTCTGGCCGCTGAAGTAAGCGTAGAGCATGATGTAGGGGCAAAGCGTCTCGCTGACACTGACCTCAGATATACCGAGACCGAGGAGCTTGTTTTCAGACTGAGGTACGATGGTGCTGTCGGCCATTTCGGTGGCCAGATTGTAGAAGGCAGGGCACCAGGCGAGGCGGTCGCGGTTGCGGTAAGCCAGGTCGCGGGCGTTGCTGGTGATGTCCACACCGTCGAGATTGTCGTTGATGAAATGCTTGCGGGCCGGTTTCCACTGATTTATTTTATCAGAGCTGCGGTAACCCATACGCATGATGTTGAAGTAGGAGTTCACATTGTTGGTCACCTCAGCCATACCCTTCCAGCAGAAGTAGGGATGTATCTGATGCTGGTGGCCCCATTCGTGGCTCAAGCCCCAGATGGCGTCGTCGTCGTTGTTGATAAGCCGGTTGCAGTTGAGCACACGGCTTTCCTGATTCACATGGAAGGAAACACCGCGGCCGCCCTGGAACATGTAATAGGTGAAGTTCACGTAAGCGAACGTGCGGTTGTCGGGCACATGACCGTATTTCTTGAAACCGAGCACATCGTGCTCCCACCAAACGAGCGAGTCGATGACGCTCATGTACTGGCGGTAGCCCACAGAACCGTCGACGGCCTTGCAATAGTTGTGCAAACCGCGCGAAGTCCACACGCTATGGGCCTTCTCGCCAAATACGTCCATGCAGTAGTTCTTGGCGTTGGCCGTGATCTGATGCATTTCCTCGTTGGTCTTGTCGGGCGAGAGATAGCCGTTCACTTCACCGTTGACAAAGTGGATTTTGATATCAGGATACTTCGAGGGGTCCTCGCTGTCACTGTATTCGATGTAGCCGAGGGCGTTGTAGTCGCTCAGATATTCACCACCCTGCCCCTTGTTGAGATACGTAAAGTCTTTATCGGGACTGAAGGAGATGATGTTCATACCGTTGGTCAGACCATAGTCGCGCTCCTGCGGGTTGCCACCGTCAAAGTTACCGCCCACAATGCCGTTATACCACGATACCAGCTTGAGCGTGGCAGACTTGCCCTCGGGCAGACCGCTGACGATGATAGCGTGCTTGCCGGGACCGAAAGAGATACCGGTGACGCCTTCCACCTGGTCGTAATACTTGCCGGGTGTTTTCCAACTGTTGGCCAGGGCCTGCACCGAAAGTTTGCAGGGGAAAGTTGCCACACGGTAGTCGGTGCTGTAATTACCCGAAAGAATGTTCATGGCCAGGCTCTTGGCGAAGGGGTTGGTGAGGCTCTCGATGTCCTCAACCGTCACACCGTCCTTCAGCGTGGAGTAGATGTCGTCGGCAAAGATGTCGAAATCGGCCGGCGTTTCGGTTTTCTTGCAGAATTCCATCTCTGCGCAAGTGGCCCAGCCGCCATAGCCGGAATAAACCTTGAACTGCACGCGCGTGGGGTGCTTGGTGCTTTCAAAGGAGATGGTCTTGACTACTTGTGTCTCCTCCCAATCGAACTGACCGATAGACTTCAGTTCTGTCTCGCCGGCTTCCTGCATAAGCACCTCCACCTTGCCGAAGGCGCCGTTGAGCTGGTCCTGGCGGGGCACGTAGTTGATGTAGTCTACCTCAGTGTCGTTCTTGAAATAATAATTGAGAATGGCGGGATTTTTCTCAGACACCACAAAGTTAGAGGGACTGTACTGCGAGTGCCAGAAGGTGTTGACATTGCCGTCGAGCGTGGCGTCAAGGCCCGTGGCGCTCGTTCCGCTCTGGGTGGTATTCACAGTGGTACGCGAGGGCGTAGCCTTGGGGTCAGTGGGTATGAGCGCAGCCGAATTGTCGCGTTCCTGCACGATGGTGATGGTCTGCGAGATATTCTTCTCGGCATTGCTGAGCGTGATGACCGCACGACGCTCGGCAGGCGCATAATTCTGCGTGAGATGCACGTAGATGGTGCCTTCCTTGCCTTTACGCACGGTGGCCCACTCCTGGTCGGAGGTTATTTCGTAGGGAACATTGGCCGTGATGTCGTAACAGATGGTACGCTCCAGGTAGCTGACAGGCTGCTGGTGAGGCGTGACAATCATCGGCAGCGCACTTTCGGGCAAAGAAGTCTGCGCGAAAGCCGGCGTGCCGGCCAGCAGGAGCACAGCGGCGCAACCGGCCTGGATGAACGATGTCTTTATTTTGTTCATTTCTTTAATGAGCTAAATATTATAGTTATTGTTTTTCTTTCTCACAGGAAGGCTCTTACAGAGCAACCTTCTGACCATTCACGATGTAAATGCCGGCGGGAAGGCTAATGGTAACGGTTCCGCTGACAGAACCGCTCCACACCGTTTTGCCATCGGTGGCTATAACGCGTGCTGCCACGGGCTTGGCGGCACTGAGCGTGAGCTGTCCGCGTGAAGCGCTGACGGCAAGTCCGGCGGAAGCATCACTACCGACAGAACCTATACCGGTAGCATCTGCACCGATTCGTATATAGGTGGTCTCCACGCTGAAGTCTGTGTCCTTATACACACCCATGGCTGAAGGCACAATGCGGGCATAGGCCTTGGCATGGGGGGTAAAGAAATAGAAGCGGTTGCTCGACATTTTAAAGTCTTTCATGTCGGCACTGGTTCCCTTGGCGAGTTCCGTCTCGCTATCGTCGGCGTTCACGGCATACCATTCCACTGTGCCTTGGTTGGCCACACCGCCGGTACCGTCGGGCTTCACGTTGATTTTCACATAAGCCGAAAGGTCCAGGTCGAGCCCCTTGCCGGTGTTAGCTTCGCTCCAAGAAGGCGACAACGGCATGTAGGGACCATTCTCCTGCAACACGTTGGGCAGGCTGGAGATATCTATTTTCTCCTGCGGCATGAAGGCGATATACTTCGGCCGGTTGGAGGATGAGGGCAACATCTGGAAAGTCAGTTTGTTTCCGGCCACATTGAGCGAGCTGAGCTTGCGGGCAGGCAAATGCAGTTTGCTCACCTGGTTGTCAACGATGGAGAGGTCGGACAAACCGGCGCAGTCCACGAGGTTGATGGTGGAAGTGATGTTGTTGCCATCCATCACCAGCTGCTCCAACGTCGTGATGTTGGGCGCGAAGAAAATGGATGAGATGGCGTTGTTATTGCAAACCAGCGTGGAGAGCTTGGTGCAAGCGGTGAGCACGAGCTGCGACTTAAGGGAATTGTCGGAGCACTTGAAACTGCGCAACTCCGCATTGCCAGACATGGAGACGGTCGTAAATCCGTTACCGGAAATATTGATGCTCTTCAAAGTCTTAATGGGATAGTTGAAGGAGCCCACGAACTTATTGTTGGAGATGTTGAGAACCTCCAGGCTCGTCAGGTCGCCGGCCGGCGTGTTAGCCTTAGTAAAGGTCAAACGGCTGATCTGATTGTTGGAGCAATCAAGGTCAGTCAGGCTATTCATTCCTTTGAGGTCAAGCGTAGTAAGGGAGTTGTCGGGGCAATAGAGCGAAGCAAAATCGCGAGCCTCCGAAAGGTCTATTTCCGTGAGACCGCAACCGGCACACGAGAGCATGTTCCAGTTAGCATCGCCGGTAATCGTAATGGTATTACCTTTCACTTCTCCGGTTATTTCGCGGATGGACTTGTCGTCACCCTTCTCATAGGTCACGACCGTGCCGTCGCCCCAGTCTACGGTAACGCCCTTATAGGTGTAGTTCACCAGCAATGTGATGGACTCACCTACCGTCTTTTCCGTAGTCAGCCTGATGGTGCGGCTCTGTGCCTGCGCCGCAACACCGCCCAAAAGCAGGCAGCCGGCGAAAAGCGCAGAAGCTAAGTAACTTTTTTTATTCATACTGATAGGTTTGTTTAGGTTTTATCTTTCTTTACAAAAATCTCATCGGAGGGAGGGACCTGTCATCACACACAGGAATCCCGCTACAGTTCCGCAGCAGCGACACGGCCAAGAGGGACTAAGGAAAAAGACACGGCGATCAGTGTCATCCGTCCCAAGCCGCAGCACCTGTGCCTATAGCTTATAGCATCTTACAAAAGGTTTCGTTTTCATGGCATATACATATCCGCCGCGCGTGCGACACACATGGTGTAGTGTGCAAATATCGTAAATATTTTCGGAGTTCAAAGCATTGAAACGTACTTTTTTTAAAAAATCATCAAGAAAAAATACTTTTACCTATTTAACTCCCAAGTCCCAAGAGGCCCAACCATTTATGCGCTTTCACTGCCGGAAACAAGCGGCATCAATCATGCGCCGCATAAGTTTCGGGAAATCCATTATTCCATCGTACGTCTTTCTTTATTTCCTGATCGGTTGAACAGGGGTAAATGGAGATAACACATTTCAAACGAGTATTTTGCGTATCTTCAACATTAAAACTTACGGAAAAAAGCAAAAAACTTTTTTCCATACTTACGAGGGGTGGCCCTTTAATAAAGAGGGCAACCGCCAAACCGCTTCAGCAAGCCCCCAATGCCCCGCCAACAAGACCATAACATCATAACGCGGAGGCTACAAGCCCTCGCGTCAGCACACCCCCAAAAAGGTTATCAGGAACGGGGCGCGGCCTTTTTGCCACTTCCTTTCCAAAAGCGGCCTAACATACTGAAGAGTTTGTAGCCCGTCATGGCACCGTCATAAACCTTCAGCGCGGCTTCGGCGCGATTGCTCCAAAGATGAAACCGATTATCCACCTCAGGCGGTGCCGTCAGAGTCGTCCATCTGTCGGCTATGTCGTCACCCTTCCGCGCCAATTCGTCAGACAATTCGGCGCGACGACGGTCTATCTGCTCAAGCGACCATTGTTTCTCAGCCATACTTCTTTTCCTTTTTAAAAAGGGTTATACTTCTTTATCATCATCCAGCAACACCCGGCCCACAAAAGCGGCGAGCGGCTTCACTATCAGTCGAGTGCGGAAAGCGTAGACCAGCACCCCCAGCAGCAAACACACGCCTCCCACCAACGCACAGGCGCCAGCCAGGCTCCCTATCCATCCAGACAAGACAAGAGCCAGCATGCCCGACAGGAACAGCAGCGCTACGGCAAAAAGCACCAGTAGAATGACCGTCAGCAGCAAACCGGCCGACAACGCTATGAGTTTAGAGGCGAAGTCGTAGCGCAAGAGTTTGAGCCTCAACGCGGCATAATCCTTCACATCGCCTATGATGTCGCGGAGCGAATCAATATTGTCGTTATTGCTTGAAAACACCTGATTTATTTTATTATTATAATAAAAGGGAATACACCAGACCGACGTATCCCAAACGGAATACGGAACATGGAGACGGGACCTACCGCATGAGCAGGCCGGCATCTCCATATTCCATAATGATTCATCATTCAGATCATGCCTTCTCGAGGTCGGCGGCAATCTCTTCCGTAAGTTCATTCATTTCCTTACGGCTCAACTTGATGCCTTTCTTACGAAGCACATCGGCTATTTTCTGGCGCGTATCCTCACCTTTTTCGGGAGCAAAAAGAACACCACAGGCTGCTCCTACGGCAGCACCACCCAAGAAAGCGGCTAAAAGATTCAATCCTTTCATAACTTACAACTTTTTATATGATTTAACTTAATCCCCCGGGCACCTTGACGGAGGTTCCGCAGGCGTCTCCGGTTCATGTCACAAATATAGTTTTTTGCAGACAATGGCGCAAGAGCATTGCACCTTTTTTACGACAAAAAGCGCCTATTTGCCCTGTGTTTAATGATGTTTAACTTTCGCAAACAGGCTTTACTGAAACATATCTGCTAAATTTGCAAACGACACCGGCCGGCAGCCTCCATCCACACCGGCCCTGCGCTCCAGATAAGTTTATTCAATATTATAAAAAATAAAGAAAAACATGAAGAAATCCCTCGTATTGGGCCTCACATTGTGCGGCGCCGCCTTACTCCTCAGCAGTTGCAAATCTCGGGAAAGCGCCTACCGCCAGGCTTTCGAAAAGGCCAAAGCCCAGGGAAATGAAAACAGCTTGGCCAACACCGAAGTGGCTGTAGTGACGGAGAACAAGCAACAGAACAACAATGTATCCGTAACCCCTGTCACCCCCACCGTAGTGGATCACAGCGATGTGCGTACTATCGACGGCGGAGTGACCGTGGTGAAGGGAGACGCCCTCAACACCTACAGCGTAGTGGTGGGCAGTTTCGTCACGCAAGCCAACGCCGAGAGCCTCATGAACACACTTAAAGAACGCGGCTACGCTGCCCGTGTGGTAAGAACCAACGAGACCATCAGCGGCCACACCGGCTGGTTCCGCGTAATCGCTTCCTCCTACGACGACAAAGCCTCGGCCGTACAGTCGCGCAATGAGCTGAACAGCACATATGCCGGCGCCTGGCTGCTTTACAACAAGAAGTAATCCCATTCAAGGGCATCGGCGGCCTATCGCCCTGCCGTCACGCCAAATCACCGCAGGCCTGACACCCCGCCATAAGCCCCCGCACACAAGCGAGTTTGCCGCGCCACAAGGCCGACAAACTCGCTTTTTTTACAACCTGCCGCCACAACGGTAATTCCTTTTCATCTCCACAATAATGCTCCGTCCGCTCCCCACCGTCCGTTGCCCGCTTCTGGCGCTCATCATACTCATCGGCCAGGCACTACCGGTGCGAAGTATGACCGCGACACCACGCGACACCCTCAGTGCCGGTACCCTGCTGACACGCGTGTATGCCTACGCCGCCAGTCATGAGCAGGAGCCGGCATCCTTCGACGCCGACATCTATGTGCGCCACTACCTGCGCACCCACCGGCGCAACGGCCTTACCCGCTATTTGCCGGGAATGCTCCGCCTGGAGCGCGGCGACAACGACTATTTCGGCGAAAGCCGCGCACGCTATAGTTTCCGGCCGCCGGGAGCAATACACAAGAAGAGCCTGGCACACTACTCCACGATGCCCTATCTGCGCGAAGAGCGCGACCGCTGGACGGGCCGCTACAACTTATCCATCTACGCCCCCACCCTGTTCAGCGACCGTCTGCTCTCACCGCTCAACCGCCGCAACCGCCGCTTCTACCGCTACCGCGTGCTGCGCAGCCACGTAGCGCAGGGCCGGCAGATAGCCAGTCTGTCCATCAAGCCCCGTGTGCACAACACACAGTTGGTGCGCGGCGACATCGACATCGACACCGGTAGCGGACAAGTGCTCCGTTTCGCCCTCAGCTTCACCTATGCCGGAGCACGCATACACATCAGCGGCGAAATGGGACGCACCGACAGCACAGCCGTTCTGCCGGAGAAAATACTCATCGTGTCGCGCATCAAGTTTTTGGGCAACCGCCTGGAAGAAGCCTACGAAGCCTCGGCCCGCTACTCCTTCCCGCCCACACCGCCGGCAGCCCCGCACCGCAGCCACGACCTCACCGCGCTCTACCGCTTGCACACCGACACAACCAGCCTGCGTCGCGACCGCGCCTACTTCGAGCGTCACCGCCCCTACCCGCTCATGGCCCACCAGCAAGCCGCCTACGACCGACATGACGCCCGTACCGACAGTCTGCCGCCCGACACCACACGCCGCCGCTGGCTCTCACCGCAGACCGAGGATTTGCTCTTCGACAGCCACACGCTCAGCCTCGGCCGGCAGGGGCAGCTCAAGTTTCCCGCCCTGCTCACCCCCTCGATGGTGCAATGGAGCAAGAGCAAAGGCATATCCCTGCAGGCCCGGTTGCGCTTGCGCTACGACTTCGCCTCACAGCGCGAAGTGAGCTTCAACCCGCGCGTAGGCTACAACTTCCGGCAACATCAGGTGTACTACGACCTGCCGCTCGCATTCACCTTTCTGCCCCGGGTGGACGGGCGGCTGGAAATGGCGGCGGCCGGCGGTAGCCACATGTACAACAGCCGGCAGGCCGACGAAGTGCGCGACCGGCTCCACGGACACACCGACTACGACTCGCTCATCAACATCTTCAACGCCTACAACTTCCACTATTACCGCGACAACCACCTCAAGGCCATGTTTTCCCTACGGCCCGTACCCGGACTGCGGGCCGGCGCCGGATTCCGCTTCACGCGCCGCACGCTCCTCCGCTGGAACGAAGCGGCGGCGGCCGCCGGCATGCGGCGGCGCCTCACAAGCGTGGCGCCCCGCCTGCATCTGGTGTGGACCCCATGCCCCTACTACTACCGCGACGGCCACCGCATCGTGACCCTGCGCTCGGCCTGGCCCACCTTCATGTTCGACTACGAGCGCGGCCTTGCGGCCACCGGCGGCCGCACCGACTACGAGCGCATGGAGTTCGACGCCAGTTACCACCTGCGGCTCTACACCCTGCGCGCCGTGTATCTGCGGGCAGGCTACGGGCTCTACACCCGGCGCGGCGTCAACTGCTTTCTCGACTACGACTATTTCCGCGACAGCTACTTGCCCGGAAGTTGGGAAGACGACCTTTCGGGCCGTTTCATGCTCCTTGACAACCGGTGGTACAATGAGTCGCGCCATTATGTCCGCCTCTCGGCCACTTACGAAAGTCCCATGATGCTCTTCTCCCGCTTGCGGGTGCTCACGCGCATCGTGCAGAAGGAACGGCTCTACGCCAACCTGCTCCACGTGAAACGCCTCGGCCTTTACAGCGAATGGGGCTACGGGCTCTCCACCCACATAGCCGACGCCGGTGTGTTCGTGTCGATAGCCGGACGGGGGCAGACGGGCATCGGCGGCAAGGTGGCGCTGCGCCTGTTCGACGACTGACTCCCCCCCAGGGGCCACGCCGGGGCACCCTCCGCGCAACCCCGTTGCAAAGTTGGCGGCCGCGCTTGCCGGCCGCCCTGAAATCCGTAACTTTGCTCCCGGAACGCCCGCCGGTCCAGGCCGGTGGCGCTCCGGATTATCCGTCTGATAAAACAAAAACCATCATGACCATACAAACTTTTCCTGTTTTAGAGATGAGTTGCGCAGCCTGCGCAGCCCGGGTAGAGAAAATTCTGAACCGCCAGCCCGGTGTGGAACAGGCCCGGGTCAACTTCGCCGCCGCCACGGTGCGCGTTGTGTTCGACCCCGCCGCCACCTCGCCCGAAGCGCTCCGCGAAGCCGTGCTCGGCGGCGGCTACGACCTCGTGACCACCGCGCCGGCCGAGGCTGCCGCCGAGGCCGAAGACCGCGGCCGCCTCGCCTACCGCCGCCTGCGCCGCAACGCCCTGCTGGCCCTGGCACTGGCCGTGCCCCTCGTGGTGGTGGGCATGCTTTTCATGCACGAGCCGTTCGCGGGTCCCGTCACCTGCCTGCTCGCCACCCCCATTCTTTTAGGTCCGGGCCGCACCTTCTTCGCAGGCGCCTGGCGGCAACTGCACCACCGCACGGCCAACATGGACACCCTCGTGGCCACCGGCACCGGCATCGCCTACCTCTACAGCATGGCCTGCCTCCTCTTCCCCAGCTTCTGGCGCGCCCGGGGCCTCGAGCCACACGTTTACTTCGAGGCCGCCGGCGTGGTCATCGCCTTCGTCCTGTTGGGACGCCTGCTCGAGTCGCGCGCCAAGGCGGGCACCTCGGCCGCCATCAAGCGGCTCATGGCGCTGCGCCCGGCCGAAGTGACCCTGCTGCTGCCGGGCGGCGGCGAGGCCGTGGTGCCGGCCGCCGAGGTGGCGGCCGGCGACCTGCTCCTGGTAAAGCCCGGCGAGCGCATTGCCGCCGACGGCACCGTGGAGGCCGGACATTCCTACGTGGACGAGAGCATGCTCAGCGGCGAACCCGTGCCCGTGGGCAAGCAGGAGGGCGACGCGCTGTTTGCCGGCACCATCAACCAGAAGGGCAGCCTGCACCTGCGCGCCGGCAAGGTGGGCACCGACACCCTTCTGGCGCAGATCATAGCCCTCGTGCAGGAGGCGCAGGGCAGCAAGGCGCCGGTGCAGCGCCTGACCGACCGCGTGGCCGCCGTCTTCGTGCCGGTCATTGTGGGCGTGGCCGCGCTCACTTTCGCCCTATGGCTCGCATTCGACGGCGAGGCGGGTTTCACCCGGGGCCTGCTGGCCGCCGTCACGGTGCTGGTGGTGGCCTGCCCCTGTGCCCTCGGCCTGGCCACGCCGACGGCTCTCATGGTGGGCATCGGCAAGGGTGCCGGCCTGGGCATACTGGTGAAAGACGCCGTGAGCCTTGAAACGGCCCGCAAGGTCAGCGACGTGGTGCTCGACAAGACGGGCACCGTCACCGAAGGGCAGCCGCGGGTGACCGACCTCATAGTGCCGGGCGTCACGACCCCGGCTGACATCGGCGCCGCCACTACCGGCCTCACCGGAGAAACAGCCGACATTGCCGCCCTGTGCAGCCTGGAGCGCCTCTCGTCGCACCCCCTGGCCGAAGCGGTGACCGCACATTTCGACGTCCAGCCGCTCCCCGTGGCCGACTTCGAGAACCTTGAGGGCCGCGGCGTGCAGGGGCGCATAGGCGGCCGCACCTACCGGGCCGGCAGCCGGCGCCTGATGCACGAAAGCGGGGTACGGATTGACGCCGGCCTGGAGCAGCAGGCCGACGAACTGGAGGCCGATGGCAAAACCACCATATGGCTGGCCGACGGGGAGCAGGTGCTGCTCCTGCTGGCCATCGCCGACAATGTGAAGGCCGGCGCGGCCGACGCCGTGGCGCGCCTCCGCAGAATGGGGCTGACGGTGCATCTGCTCACCGGCGACAACGAGCGCGCGGCGGCCAGCGTGGCACGGCAAACGGGCATCGGCCGGGTGAAGGCGGGCGTCCTGCCGGCCGACAAGGCTGCCTACGTGCGCCAGCTGCAGAGCGGGGGCGCGACGGTGGCTATGGTGGGCGACGGCATCAACGACAGCGCGGCGCTCGCGCAGGCCGACCTCGGCATCGCCATGGGCGGCGGCAGCGACATCGCCATGAACGTGGCGCAGATGACCATCGTGGGGCCGGACCTCGGCCGGGTGGCCGACGCCATACGCCTCTCCGCGCTCACGGTGCGCACCATCCGGCAAAACCTCTTCTGGGCTTTCATCTACAACCTGATTGCCGTACCGGTGGCGGCCGGCGCGCTCTATCCGCTGTGCGGCTTCATGCTCAACCCCATGATAGCGGGAGCGGCCATGGCCATGAGCAGCGTGAGCGTGGTGACGAACAGCCTGCGCCTCAAGGCGCGCCGCCTGTAGGCGGCACGAGGCTGCGGCCGGTTGGTGCGGCTGAAGGTATGCGTCCCTGCTACGCCCTGGTTCCGGTATCCTACGCGCGCGTGTAAGCGTGTTTGCGAATTTATCATTCAGCAGTCCGTAAACCGCTGACAATAACGCGCTTCGGCTGAAGGATAGGATTTGGAATGTTTCAGCCGCGGCCCGGACGTGCGGCGCGCGGCCGGATTCAGAAAAGCATTACTTGGAATTTTAAAAGTCCGTATTCGCGGAAAAATTCCAAGTAATGCTTTTTGAAATCCAAGTAATGCTTTCCGGCACACGGATACGGACTTTTACGGTCTGCCGGAGCCGCGGACGGCCGGCGCGGCGCCCCCGGCGGGGAGCGTTCTATCCTTCAGCCGAACCAGTTAGTCATCAGCCGCTTACGGACTACTGAATGATAAAACACGAGAAACTCTTACGCGCGTGCGTAAACACATCTTTTTATATTGGTGCCTGGCAAAAGCCCTTTCAAGCGCCGGACACTGAAAAAGATATGGAAGTATCGCGCCTCTTTGCCGGACACCAACCATTTTTATTCGTACCTTTGCGACGCCATGTCCTGCCGCCAGACTGCCGCCGGCGGCAGGACGTCCCCCCGGATTATTCCACACAACAACCTTTATATGAAGAAAAGAATCATGACCATGATGATGGCTACATCGGCCGCCCTCGGCATAACACCGGAGGCCGCGGCACAGACCGACGGCTTCAAGTATGCCGACGAACGCTTCGCCGACATCCAGATGCTCCGCTACAAGGTGGAGGGCTTCGAGCGCCTCACCCTGAAGGAGAAGACCTTTATTTACTATTTGCAGGAGGCCGCGCTCCAGGGCCGCGACATTCTCTTTGACCAGAACGGGCGCTACAACCTGCGCATACGCCGTCTGCTCGAGGCCGTCTACACCGACTATGCCGGCAACCGCGGCGACAAGTTCTACACGGCGCTCTCCACTTACCTCAAGCGGGTGTGGTTCTCCAACGGCATACACCACCACTACGGGGCCGACAAGTTTCTGCCCGGTTTCCCGGCCGACGAACTCCGCGCGGCGCTGCGCCAGGTGCCGGCCGGAAAACTGCCGCTTGCCGGGGGGCAGACACCCGACGAGCTCTGCGACGAACTCTTTCCCATCATGTTCGACCCGGCGGTAATGCCCATGCGTGTCAACCAGAAGGATGGCGACGACCTCATACTCACTTCGGCCAGCAACTACTACGCGCCGGGCATCACGCAGGCTGAGGCCGAAGAGTTCTACACCCGGCGCAAGGCGCCCCTCGACCCGCACCCCGTCATGACGGGGCTCAACAGCCGCCTCGTGCGCGACGCCGACGGCGGGCTCACCGAACGGGTGTGGCGCGTGGGCGGACTTTACGGCACAGCCATCGAAAAAATTGTGGACAACCTGCTCAAGGCACGCCCCTACGCCGACACACCGGCGCAGCAGCGCGTCATCGACCTGCTCGTGGAATATTACCGCACGGGCGACCTGCGCACCTTCGACGCCTACTCCATAGCCTGGCTGCGCGACACGGAGAGCCTCGTGGACTTTGTCAACGGTTTCACCGAGAGCTATGGCGACCCGCTGGGCATGAAGGCCTCGTGGGAGAGCATCGTCAACTTCAAGGACCTGGCGGCCACGGAACGCACGCAGAAACTCTCGGCCAACGCGCAGTGGTTTGAGGACCACTCGCCCGTCGACCCGCGTTTCCGCAAGGAAAAGGTGAAGGGCGTTTCGGCCAAGGTCATCACGGCGGCCATACTGGGCGGCGACCTCTATCCCTCCACGGCCATCGGCATCAACCTGCCCAACTCCGACTGGGTGCGCCGCGAACACGGCTCGAAGAGCGTGACCATCGGCAACCTGACCGATGCCTACAACAAGGCGGCACACGGCAGCGGCATGGATAAGGAGTTTGTCATCGACGACGCCACGCGCCAGCTCATCGCGCAGTATGGCGACGCCTGCGACGACCTGCACACCGACCTGCACGAATGTCTGGGCCACGGCAGCGGCAAACTCCTGCCCGGCACCGACCCCGACACGCTCAAGGCCTACGGCTCCACCATCGAGGAGGCACGCGCCGACCTCTTCGGCCTTTACTACGTGGCCGACCCGAAACTCACCGAACTCGGACTCACACCCAACGGCGAAGCCTACAAGAGCCAGTATTACACCTACATGATGAACGGCCTCATGACGCAGCTCGTGCGCATCAAGCCGGGCTACACCATCGAGGAGGCGCACATGCGCAACCGCGCCCTCATAGCCCGCTGGGCCTTCGAGCAAGGCAAGGCCGGCAAGGTGGTGGAACTCGTGCGCCGCAAGGGCAAAACCTATGTGCGCATCAACGACTACGCCGCCCTGCGCCAGCTCTTCGGCCGCCTGCTGGCCGAGGTGCAACGCATCAAGAGCGAGGGCGACTATGAGGCGGCTCGCCGCCTGGTGGAGGACTACGGCGTAAACGTAGACCCGGCGCTGCACAAAGAGGTGCTCGCCCGCTACGCGAAACTCAACCTGTCGCCCTACAAAGGATTCATCAACCCGGTGTATCACGCCGAGCGCGACGCCGAAGGCCGCATCACCGACGTGAAACTCGACTACACCGAAGCCTACGACGCCCAAATGCTGCGCTACAGCCGCGACTACAACACGCTGCCCGACATCAACGAGTAAGCGCGCCTCTCTCCGCAGGCTCCGGCCCGACGCCACACCGGCCTCGCCCCCCAACAGGCGAGGCCGGTGTTTTTTGTATCCCAGCAGCAGTCCCCAACCGCGCGGCAGAAGGTACGGGAAACACTAAAGCCGGATGCCTGCATTATGAAACTTTTGTTACATTTTTTGCATTTTTTTCTTGTTATATATATAAAAACACTATTTTTGCATTTGATTTCTCGTAATATTTGTTGAAGAAACAGCAAAGGTGAACGTGTTCACCACAGTTGATACAAAAACTTCAATGAAGAGAAGACACGCCGAGTCGTATCTTGTTGGCAACACAATGATTGCGACGGATGGGTGGGTAACGAGATTTCAAAACATATTAAGGCGTTTACAAGCGCACTGTTTCAAGGCGTACTGGAATCTAGCAAATTACCACACATTAAAGTCTTGAGCAATGCAACGGTAGATGTCCCGGGTGTGATTTTTCGCAACCGCCATGTTCCTATTATGGGATGATTGTACCCTGACGGGTGCAATGTATTTCCTATATATTTAGGTTACGTGCGTCGGGTGAAACTTCATACGGCGTGGCTTCTGACGTTGTCTGTTCAACTTTAATAGGCAATGCTAGAGCCTCAGTACGTGGAATGGACAACAGGACGATTCCACGCTTTTTTATGTCCGTATTTGAATATCAATGCTGATTCAGAAATTTAAGATGGACATACTTATAGGAAAAAAAGGAAACCAGCCGTTTCCACTTACAGAAGCAAGCATTAGTCGGGAACATGCTCTCTTTCATGTAGATGAGAAGACGGGCGTCATGACCATACGCGACAATGGGTCGACCAACGGAACGTACATCAAGGCCGGTGACGGGACTTTCAAGCGAATAAGCGGCGAGGTGAAAGTCGGATTCAGCAACATTGTGAGACTGGGAGCCGTTCAGACTTTCATAATCAAGGATTTACTGAAGAAGACCAGGGAGGATGCCGGCAACGACGCCCTTGTCGACATAAGCAAGCTGCGCGGCGTCTACGAAATCTACAACACCAACCGGATGGATCTGGAGGCGCAGACATCAAACATCATGATGCTGCGGCTTGGCGCCATGTCGCTTTCTGGCATCATCGCTCTTATCGCCTCGGCCGTGATTCCCGAGGACTGCATGAACCCGACTACAAAAATCATAATCCAGGCATTCTCTGTGGTGGTGGCCCTCGGACTGGCGTGGATTATTGTCGGGATGAAGAACAAGAGCCTCATCAGACGCAAAGACCAGAACGAACGGTATTTCAAGAAGAACTATTGCTGCCCTAAATGTGGCTATCATTTTGGGAATCACATTTATAGCAATATTCTTGCCGAAGGGCACTGCCCTAACCGGAGCTGCAAGTGTAAGTTTACTGGAAAATAAGCAGTCTATAATCTCATAAAGACGACGAAAACAGAAGAAGTATATGAAAAAACAAGTATTTCCCTATCGGGCATATTTGGTGCTCTTGCTGCTGTGTATCGGCTCTGCCGTTGCTGACGCTCAGAAAACATACGTGGTTTCAGTAGGCCTCGGCGAGTATAAATATCCGCAGGTGGCCCCGCCACTTCCGTGTTCGGTAGGCGATGCCCGTTCGGTTTCCAAATTCTTCCATGGCTACAACGGCAGTTCGGTTTTCATGCTGTTGAACGAAAACGCCACGCGCGAACATATATTGAAAGTACTGAGGCGCGAATTTGCCAAATCAACGGTCAACGACGAAATCATATTCGTCTTCAGTGGGCATGGTTTCCAAGGAGGGCTGACTTGCTATGAGACCGATGGCAAAAACATAAACACGGTCATAACCTACGATGAAATTCAGACCATAATGAAATCCGCGCGGGCACGCAGGAAAATAATTCTTGCCATGGCCTGTTATTCAGGCGGTTTCACGTTAAAAGGCAACGATAACATCCCTCAGAGGCGTACCACTCAGAAAACGAGCGTCATGCTTTACACCTCAAGCCGGCCGAACGAAGTGTCATGGGAGCGGGGCGACATGACCAATTCATTCTTCATCAGCCGCATTCTGGAGGGATTCCGCGGAGCGGCCGACGCTAACCGCGACAGGAAAGTGACCGCACGGGAACTGTTCAACTATGTCAATCCTCATGTTGTCAGTGACACGGACGGCATGCAGCATCCGCAACTGTGGGGCCGTTTCGACGACAGTATGGTTGTTGTATATGTAAAATAAAAATCAAAAAAATGATAATCAAATGCCCTGGCTGCGGCCGCCGCTTTAATTTGGAAAGACGCCCGCCTGCTACATTCCGTTGCCCCAAGTGCTCGTTCTGCGCTCCTTTCAGCTCGGTTTTGAATGATAGGCAATCGACCGAACCGAACCTGAACAACACTCAGGACGGACATATTGAGGTGCCTGCAGAAGAAGAGAGGTCGAACAAGACGAAGGTAGTGTCTGTACCTGCCGACAACGGACACACGAAAATCGTGGACGGACTGGCAACTGGAGGAGGAAAGACTACTGTCGTACCGGCTTTGCAGCCTGCACAGAAAAAGTGTGTCTTCATAGTATCGTTCCAGGGGCGGCAGTATGGCACGATACCACTGCCCTTCGGTAATTTTGATATAGGTCGGCACAGCAGCGACAGTAAAGCAAAAATCAAGCTCACTCCCGACATGTCTATGAGCAGAATACATGCAGGAATGCGTACGACGAAAATCAACGGACAGATGACATATCAAATTACCTCTGTCAAGAACGACAATCCTGTTTTTGTAAACAATTGTCCGATAGCCAAAGGCAAGGCTTGCAATTTAAAGAACGGAGATCAGATAAGGATGGGCGATACCATTATGACCTTCCGTGTTATGTAGAACCTTCGTTTCGTCAAACAAATATGTCACAAAACAAGACCATAGTTCCCGGTGTAGACTTCGAAAACCTTAATAGAGACGGTGCGGCCGACTCGTTTTATGAGAGTCTTTATAGTCGTACTTCCGACAATGACAACCGTACATTCATAGGCAATGCCGTACCCGTCAGTCCGCACACGGAGACACGCCCTTCCGCATCTACCGGTAATTCACCGGCACCGGCCGTTTCAGAGGGCAGCCGCATTCTGAAAATGAAGGAACGCATGGTTATAGGCGTTTTATTCTCTATTTCAAAAGGACTGCTCGGAGAGGTCTTGCCAATATACTTAGGAAAAAACATTATCGGAAAAAATGAGAATTGCGACATCGTACTGTCTGAAAAAACGGTTTCGGCGGAACATGCAATTATTCATACGCGTAAAACCGAAGACGGTATAGAAGCGACGATAACCGACTTCAACTCCATGTATGGCACTGCAGTCAACAAAGCTGATGCGCGGTATGAAACGTTACCGGTACATGAAAACGATATCATTACGGTGGGGCAACATTACAGGCTCGTCATCAAGTTGTTCGAGACGGAGAGGTGTGGCCTGTATGAAGATGCCGAGTTTGAGGAAGCTGCGGCAAGCCCCCTTTCAACAGACTTCGTGGTTTCAGGCAACACACAAGAAGATTCTGAAACAGACTTCTACAGCCCTTCATCAAGGAATAACGGCTCTTCACGCACTGTGATATATTAACGGATAAATCAGACATAATGGCAATTATAAGACTACAAGGAGAACAGGAAAAGCAGCAAGGCATCTACTTTGAGTTCGATACTAAATCCACACCGCTCGGCGAGGGGGGGATGGGAAAAGTGTACCGCGGGCGCCGGGTCAACGCACATACGGGCGAGACACGTGATGTTGCGATTAAATTTATGTTCAGCGGCTTGCCTGCCGACACAATAACCCGGGCCGAGAACGAGGCGAACATAAGGATACAGCACGAAAACCTTGTTGAAATGATGGGGTTCCTAGCTGTAGAAAGCAAACTGCCTAACGGAACAATCTCTGTCAGGTATCACGTTGTCAGCGAACTGCTCATCGGCGTCTCGCTCTCCGATTTGCTGCAAGGTGTCGTAACCGATCAGATGGGGTATAGCATCCCGTATGCGCAGACGCTGTATAAAATGTACAATGACAACCCTTACCTTTTTGCTGTCACCATCGTAAAGAAGATTCTTTCAGGTATCATGGCGCTACACGATGCTGGCTACATACATCGTGACATTGACCCCAGTAATATAATGATTACAAAAGATGGCAAGGTGAAATTGATTGATTTCGGTATTGCCAAGCAAATAAGCACGCTGAAAACGGTGGACAGAAACCTTACGACAGCCGGTCAGTTCATGGGTAAGCCTCAGTATGCGGCTCCTGAACTTTGCCTGGGCGATGTAAAGAACCACAACAAGCCTACCGACATTTACTCGGTGGGAATCATGTTTTTCCAGTTGATTGTCGGTCACCTTCCGTTTGAAGGCTCCGCTATGGCCATCCAGACGGCTCACGTGCAGAGGAAAATGCCATTGCACCTGATAAAGGACAAGGGGCTCCGCAAAATCGTACAGAAGGCCACGGAAAAAGATTGTGCGAAGAGGTACCAGTCTGCGGCTGAATTCAGGGCCGTATTGGATGGTTGGAGACCGGGAACTTCCGATAAGAGCAATGTCCTTATCCTTGTCGGCTCCATTGCTGGGGCAGTTGCTCTGGTCGCTGCTGTTATCCTATTATGGCCGAACGGAAAGAAGCCTGTTCTTCCTGTTCAGGAAAATGAAACGGAGGTAGTAAAAGAGAAGAAAGATGTAGCCGGTAACATAAATGCAGTCAGAAAGCAACTGATGAACCCCAGTACTGCGAAAGCCGCATACGAGGAGTTGCAGCAGATGGTGGAGTCAGGAAACACTACCGCCACTTTTATAATGAGCCGGTTACATGCTGTATCATCAGGTTCTTTCACATTGGCAGATGAATATGTCACTATGCAGGCTAATCTTAAGGGAGTTATTGAACAAGATCCAGCCGAAGCGCATAGACTGTTAGGTGAAACTATCAGAAAAGACTCCAAATTCTACCCGGCCCTATATGAATTAGCATGTGACTATTATGAAGGCCCGGCATTAACAGGTGGCGAGCCACGTAATCTGAGATATGCAAAAGATTTGTTAGACAAAGCATACGCCGCCGCAACGGAGGCCGAAGACCCTGTTTTCATAAATAAGATTTCCGCACTCTTAAGGAAGTATTAATCGCTCATAGCTATGGATGCAAATTTAAATATACAAAAACCCGTTGTCGACAAATTACAACTTATTGTTGACAATGCTCTGTGCTGTGCTTGCGGACAATCGGGAATAGGCGGCAGAAAGGAAAACCAAGATACTTATGGTGGCATCGGGGGTGACGACATCGTCATTCTTACCGTATGCGATGGCATGGGAGGTATGGCCGGCGGGCAAACTGCCTCGAACATTGCTGTACGTGAAATAATCAAATTCCTATCGGTCATTCCTGCCGACAAGATCGGTATCGAAGATGTCAGAAATGCAGTACAACATGCCAACGAGGCAATATACCGGCACGCAGTAGAAGTGCCACAATTGCGTGGTATGGGAACGACGGCGACGGTCGTTGTCATAACCAAAGCGGCCGCTCATGTTGCACATGTCGGCGATAGTAGGATTTACCTTATCCGCAAGGAGAAAAAAGCATTCCGCACATTTGATCATTCCAGAGTTTTTGAAATGGTGCAACAAGGCATGATGACAGAAGAGCAGGCGCGGCTGTCAAGTTTCTCAAATATTATAACAAGAGCATTGGGAATCAGACCTACCGTAGATGTTGAGGTGAACACAATTCCTTATAAAAAAGGGGATAGATTCATCTTGTGTTGCGATGGAATATGGAATACAGAATCGGAACAGGACATGCTAAAATTGTTCATCAAAAAGGCTCCTACTCAGGAAGTTGTAGAAAATATAACAAAGAATGTAAACAATAAGGGGATAGAACGAGGATGTGAACATGACAATCTGACAATCATTATGGCAGACATGAAGAAAAATTCCGACTTTCAGTATAGTATATTCCATAATGCTTTTGAACGGATATCTTCACAATGCAAGTTATTCAAAAGAAAAAACGGGAAGAAAGATTAAAATCGCCTTATCAAAAAATAGCCTCGGAATATGAAAAGGATAATTATAGGCAGAGCCAATGACAGCGACATCATAATTCCTGATGAGCATGACAATGTAAGTCGTCATCATGCGGTTATAACCTTTGATTTCTTTGGTAAGATGTCATTGAGTGATACAAGTAGCAATGGAACATTGATTAATGGCACTAAAATGCTTAAAGGGACATCCATTCCTGTTACTCGAAAAGACAAAATCCAATTAGGGGAGGCATGGATTTTCGATTGGGATCTGGTTAAAGACCCATACAAGTCTGTAAGAAGAAGTTGCATCATTTTATCTATTGTTTTACTTGTTATTGCAATAGGAGGTGTGTCATGGCTTATATATAACTCTTATCAAAAACCAGAAGCGACTTCGATTGAAATACCCAGGCCTGATATAAACGACGAAGCTGATACATGGAATAAAGACTCTACGAAAAAAGTGGCACCTACAGAAATCAATATCAGGACTTCAGATTCATCAAAACAGAAAGGTAGCCCCGCTAAGACAAAAAACAATAAGCGTATCAAGCTTAGGAAGCCCGCCAACAAAATATCGAAAAAAGAGAATATGATAAAAAAAGAACCAAGAACCGACTCTGAAAAATGCCTTAAAAAAGACATTAAACATGAAAAGAACGGTGAAATGCCTGTTATCAACTAATAATATATCTATATGGGAAGATTGCTTATAATATTGTCATTGTCTTTTGCAATTACAGCTGCATTTGCTCAAACCGTTGACTGGTTGGTCTTGCCTCAATATTCCGAGATAAAGTATTTCGGACCTCAGATATACAAGGTCACAAAAGACAACAAGGTTGGTTTGATCGGTACCGATGGCACAACTCTCATACCTGCAGAATATGATGCCATCAGCCTTTTTTACGAAGGGCGCGCCGTCTTCGTGAACAAAACATCACGCGGATGGAAAATCATGGGTGTGGTTACTGACAACGGTACGGTGAGATATGCAAAGAGCAACTACTATCTCCTGAAAGACTACATGTTCTTCTCGGAAGGATTCATTACTGTAAGAGATGAGGATGGAAAATTCGGGTATCTGAATGACAATTGTCAACCTGCATTTGAATTTATTAATGACGAAGTAAGGCCGTTCAGCGAAGGTCTCGCTGCTATCGGGAATGAAGATACGTTCCATTGGATAAACACATCCGGTGAAAAAATCCTACCCCGTCTGAAAAATGGGGGAACACCATACGGAGGAACTAATTTCTTTGATGGCAAGGCTTATTTATGGGATGAAGATGGCGAAATATTTGAGTTGGGGGCGGATGGCAAACAAACGAAAATGCCTAAAAGCGACCATTTCATTATCGACTATCTCTACCGAGTCGGCTCCGGATGCGGGGATAAAGTGAACTATACTTCTTATGAGCAATCGTTTAGCAGTCAATGGAAACCTGATTGCAAAAACGGGAAATGGACATATATTTCAAGTGATGGAAAACCATTGAGTCCCTTCCAATATGACGAAGTAAAAAGATTCTCAAACGAATCAGCAGTCGCTTCGGTTGACGGAAATTATGGACTTTTACATATTGTACCGGATAACTCGACATTCTCCACAAAAAATGTGAAGAGCAACCACATTTTCTCTGCTGGCTCTATCTGCAATTGTGAATTTCAATTGTCTGTGCCGGAGAAATGGCGCAACCAACCGATTACGGTTCTGCTTACAGATGCAGAAACAGGGAATCAGATTGCTATTAACAAAAAAGGCAATAACCGTTACTCATTCTCATATAAGCCAAACTCCTCAAGCATGAAGGAAAACAAAGATTTCAAGATTGAGGTGAAGAATAATGAAATCCAGTTATGGCAAGGACAAGAGAACTTTACATTTGTGCAAAGAACAAAATTGTCCAGTAGCATCAAAGTCAACAATGCAGATGCGAACTCTAATGACAGGTGTCTGGTTACAGCGACAATCAAGAACCCGTCGCCAATAGACGTGACGACAACGGTCACATTGTCGGGCGGTGGCAGCAAAGCACGCTTTGAGAACAAGACCATGACAATAACGATTCCTGCACATAGCCGCCGCTCAATAACAAGCAATTTCCTGGTACGGAATGTAGAACTAAACGGGTGGTGCGCAGTATCGACATCGGATGGCACATCCGCAAAACGCAACAACTTGGAATTGAAACCTTTTTAATAATTCAAACAATATTACATCATGAAGAAATTAAATCTTATTCTCATTTCTTTATTTGCGTGTTTTGCTACTGCAAATGCGCAAATCGAAGGTGAAAGTGGTGATGAGGACTTCGGACAGAAATCCCCGACAAAAACAGCCCCTACAGGTAGACAACTGTCTGTCAAGACAAAGAACTACAATTACGAGTTGTCCTTAGGACCGCGTGTGGGAATGGGAGTTACAAGAATGTCCGAAAGCGATGGCCTGAAGTTTACGGACGGCGGTAGCGCGTGCTTCAGCGGCGGACTTGCTGCTAACATCCGTTTCGGCGGTAAGGACTCGCGTGGCCGTGCTCTTGACGGGCAGGGTTTGTTTGGAGTTGGACTGGAACTCAACTACAAGAGCCATTCTGTCAAGACACTGGGTGACGATGATTTGAAAATGGGTTACTTCGAAGTTCCTGTCATGCTTCAATTTTATCCTTGTTACAAAACAAAGCAGTTGAAGAACTTATATGTAGAGGTAGGCCCGACGATTGCAGGAACTTTGTCTTCCAGCCCCGAAAGTGTGGTAATAAATAATACCATATATAAGACCGGCGATTTCAAAGGATTTGATGTAAGGGCAACTATCGGCGCCGGCTATAGATTCAAAAAGTCATCTGCAAATGACGGATTTTATGTGAACGCCCGCTATTATCTTGGAACCAGCGATCTGGCAGGAAACTTCCCAGGAAAATTCAGTTCTGCTGAGATAACTATCGGCTATCTCTTCAAGTGTATCGGTACAAAGAAGTAACAACATTAAATATCTAAAAAAAATGAAAAAAATATTATTCGCATTCCTTGCACTTGTTGGGGGTATGAACTCATGCACCAATGATGATATTGTGATATCAGAATCTACAACTGTTAAGGTTAATCCATCTTTCGTTTTATCATCTTTCACCTATGAAGTAAACCCTGGCGAACTTACAATGTTTGATACAGATTGCAAATTACGCATAACTGTTCTTGCATATAACGAAGCAGGCATTCTTGTTGACAAGAACATAACATATTGCAACAACTATAGTCAGATTGGCACGACTAAACTGGAACTCCCTGATGGTAAGTACAAAGTATACGCGATCACGGATATTATAGATTCTGATACTGAGTATTGGAAGGTTGAAAACACCGAAAACCTTGCAACAACAAAAATTGTTGACCAAGGCTATATCGGAGGAAAAAATAAAATATTAGGCGTAGCAGCATCCACAATAAATGTTGCCGAAGAAAAGAATAATGTATTTACGCTGAAACCGGAGCCTGCGGGGGCTTTGTGCATTGTCATATGGCGTAACATTCATACGTTCTCGGATGTAACGAGATACACATTGGAAATGTCTAAATCATCTGATTACCTACAATTTACAGAAGACAACAAGAACGGTTATAATATTGCAGAAAAAAGCAGTAATGGGAATTTCAATTGGAGAATGACTTATTTGGAGCCTAAAGATGAGTATAATGCAAATATATACGGATATTTTTTCGTATTTCCCATGAAGAATATTGCATTTAGATACGTATACAACACTGCAGAAAGTAGTGGTAAAGTTCTTACAGCTCCTGAATATGTCACCTTTGAGAAAGGCGGAGAATACTTGTTTGGTCTTGACTTGAAAGATGAGGATCAAGAAGGAGGAATTACATATATTTATGGTCTTCAGGTGAATAATGCGAATAGTACGAATTCGTTGAGCCCGTCGCAAAAGCTTTTGAACCAATCAGAAGGAGAATATATGTATCTTGACGCATTAGCTAAAACTGTAGATGAATAAGCATTGGTACATATTGCCAATATTTATATTAGCATTAATAAGTTGTTCTTCCGATGACGATTTGTTGTCGGAAGAACAACCAAACCATGTTCCTGCTGGAGCATACGAAGAGGAATGTAAATGGATATATAGTCAGATGAATCATTATTACCTTTGGCGGAATGATTTGCCTGACTCCTTGTCCTGCGATTATAGCACAGACCCCGTTACATTCTATAAATCGATACTATCACCCAAAGATAGATTTTCATATTGTAAGAATAACACTTCTTACAACCCTGCATCGGAATATAGAAATTCTGGATTTGAATATCAGACTTATAGACTTGATGATGGCAACATAATCCACCAAGTGCTTTATGTTACCAATGAGGCCCTGAGGGAGAAAGGACTGCATAGAGGTGATTTTTTATTCATAGACAATAACTGCAATCAGATTATCCGGGTCAGGAACAAGGGCAATACAATCATGCCAACCGATACAATCGAGACGTCGGCCCCCTTTGATCCAACCAACACGGTTTACCTTGATTCGATCTATACTATAAACGGACATAAGATAGGATATTTGTGCTACCTCCAGTTCGAGAGTACAGATGATCTGGTTCCTTCTCTCAAGCGTTTTTATGATGCGAGAATTGATGAGATGATCCTTGATTTGAGATATAATCCGGGCGGCTATGTCCACACATGCAAGTATCTATCCAATTCATTTGTCAATGAGAAAGGTTACAACGAAATTTTCCAGCAGTGCACTTACAATGATGTACTGACTGGCGAATATGAGAAAGCAACCGGAAGTGGTATAACCATCAACTCGTTCACAACCCCAGATAACGGAGTAGGCGTATTAGGAAATCCTTTGTATGGTCTAAACCTGAAACGCTTATATGTATTGACTTCCAAATACAGCGCCTCAGCTTCGGAGGCAGCAATCATTAGTATGCGGCCGTTTATGGATGTGATTCTTATCGGCGAGCAGACTTATGGAAAGGGCTTTGGCTCCTGGACTATTCATGATGACCGTTTCAGATATCAGTTACAACCTATTACAATGCGATATCACAATGCTATAATGGAAACGACACCAGACGATGGCCTCGTAGTCGACTACTATGTGCCCGATGGATATGACACAAGAAAAAAAGATTTGGGAGATATTCAAGAACCATTATTGGCAAAAGCTATTGAACTCATAACGGGAACTGATGCAGGAGGTAAAACAGGTGATGCGGAAGCAGCCAGTCCTGTACGGGCACGGAGCGAGCATGGAGGTTTGAACATTACGGAAATCGGAGTGCCTTCTTTCTTCAGTAGATTCAACGGATTGCAAGATTCATTTCAGCTAGAGTAAGAAAACAGCGGGAGCCCGGGTCTTTAATCATAGTTCTAAAAAACAAATTACAATGAAAACATTACGTATCCTTTTATTTTCAGTAGCTACATTTGCCATAGTATTGTCAGCAAGTGCAGAACGGAAAGTAATCCTCAAACTGAAGGATGGTTCCGTAATCCATGGCAATATTATTGTACAACGCCCAGGTGTTGACATTACCGTTGCAGCAGATTCTGCAACGTTCATAATAGAAAACAAGGAACTCTTGTATTCAACATCCCGAAAGGTAAAGTATGAAGATTTGTCACGTGATTGGAAGCGTTGGTCGCTTGAAAAGAAGGCACTAAGGGGAAACGCAAACGGAAGGTATATAGTAACCTATGATATAACGACCCCAAGCTATACATTCTCCAATGTTGTGAAACTTGTATCTCCAAAAGAGGGTTATAACAAGTATCATAGTGAGGAATCCTGCACTTATAAGTTTCTTTGGAGCGATTTGAGTGAAATTATCCGCACAGAACCTTCTTCTAACGACAACATGTATATTGACGACGAGGTAACTACATCTAAAGGTAATACCTATCAGGGAACGATTGTGTCACAAGTGATGGGCAAACAGCTGTCGATTAAGACTGCGGGCGGCACCCAAATTATCCCGTTGGAAGAAGTTATAGAAACGAGGAGAGTTTCGCATCAGGGGTCGTTAAAAGTAAACGAGATAGCCGATTATACAAACACGCTTGTTCTCAATAATGATATCAGCAAGGAAGGCATCATATTGTCCCAACATTATGGCAAGAATTCAAAAGACAGGTATGTGACACTACTCCTTACCAACGGAAAAACTGATAAAATTCAAAGTAATAATATAATAGAGTATAGGACAACTTACAATAAGAAGGAAGAGGACGCTTATAGAACCGGTAGGGTCTATGCCAATGAATTTCTCATGAACAAAGCTAAAACCATAAACGAGAGTAATAAACTTCTATATGTTGACAAAAAGGTATTCCCTTTTCCTGAAGGCATAGTTATTACATTCAAGTCTCAAGGAGACAAGTTGCAAAATGACTGGTATCTGGTAGCTTTAGAGTCTTTGAGTATGGAAAATGGTGGAACTACATTCGGCTATACTCCCGAGATAAAAGAAAGTAATTCCATAAGACCGTCATCTACAGATTTGGTTAACGGGGTAAGCTCTATTTCTTTCAATTATCTGTCACCAGGCTACTATGCTTTGGTTACTTCTGCAGATTCTGAGACATACATCATCAAAATTATAAAATAAAATTGCTGTTACTGTAAGAATCGTTCACTTCAGGTGTCTTTACTTATAAAGGAACTTGAAAATAAACGAAATAATTATAAACCCTTTAAATATAATAGTCATGAATAACAATGAAACAAACTCTGTCATGAATGTTGACGATTATGAGAACATGGCAGTTCAGAAGAGTAATAATGCCAAGCGCGTGGCTGCCGGAGCAGCATTGTTTGTCGGAGGCGCTGCTATTGCCGGGGGGGCTGCTTATGCGGCAACAGGAAGTGAGAAATCCGATGAAACAGACAACGGTCCATTGACGGCTGAGGATGTAGTGGAAGGTGGCAACGTTGGTAATGACTACCAACCTAAGACTCATAACGAAACCACAGAGCGTACCATTTACGTTGAAAGACCACAGGAGGAAAATCACGACCAGGATTCAGAGCAACAAGATGAGACGCAGGTCACTTGGGACGAGAAGACCGTTGTGTATGATGAAAACGGTAACGTTGTCGGTTCGACTGAAAGTGGTACAGTACAGGGACACAAATTCGCCCTCTTCGATGTTGACGGAGACAATCACGCAGACTATCTTGCAATTGATGCCGACGACAACGGTGTGTTTGATGACAATGAAATCATCAAGTATGAAGTTTCCGATCACGTTCACATGGGGCATGATACAGCTCATACCAAGGAGATTCACAATAACAATCAGTATATACTCCTCGAAGACGACAGCAGAGACATTGCCCGCAACGATGACGGCGAAATAATCCACAACAATTTTGAGGATGAAAAAACCGGAGAATCCTACAGCGGAGACTACGCGGAGAATAATAGTGATTACAATCCTGATGCGGATGTGGATTCTTATGGTAATTCCAACAACTACCTTGCTGAAAGCGACCACTATGACAGCAATGAAGACTCGTATAGCGCAAACATGAATGGACAGCAGTACACAGCCGCTAACGATACCAATGAAGACTCTGAGCCATATAAAGATTTCGCATATGAAGAAGATGACGACACCGAGGAATCTCATTACTATGCTGAGAATGACACCCAGGATGCGTATGGTGACGTGTCCGGTGAGGAGGAACTCCTTGCCTAATATTATAGATAAAAGTAATAAAATATCAATATTAGTTCTGCCCTTCATCAGGACAGAACTATTAAAACATTAAATTATGCCAAAGAAAGTTTGTCCCAATGGTCACATTTACGATTCAAGTATATATGGTGATGAATGCCCGCTTTGCCCAAAAGGGGATAATGAAACCCAGTATGGGGCGCAAGCAGGAGATATAGGAGGGATGCCTCCATTCGGTCATGAAGGCGTAGATCCTGCTGGCGGTACGCGAGTTTCAACGCCGCAAAACAGCATGGCCTCTCTGTCTGGAGGGTCCACAGGTGGAGCACCTGTCTTTGGCGGTGCAGATGCTGTTGGGGAAACAATGATAAAACCACAGCAGAATCATGCAGGTCATGCGCGCGGCCCGGTTGGTGGCGGAACTGTCATACGCCCTCCGAAAGGTGGTATTTCTGCAAGCGGAAGAAAGTTGGTTGGATTCCTTGTGACATACAATAGGAATCCTTTGGGTAAGTCTTACAATATCTACGAAGGTAAAAATTATATAGGTCGTGATAGTTCATGCGACATTTCAGTGCCGGAAGATAACCAAATGTCCGGAAGGCACATGTCCATACTATATCGTAATGTTGACAATAAGTTCAAGTTCCGTGACGAGCAGTCAAGCAATGGAACTTTCGTAAACAAAGAACTGACAGACGAAGGGGAACTTCAGAATTACGACATCATCCGACTGGGAGGTACAGTGTTCATCTTTATTGCAATTCCTAAACTTGGATAAATATGGAAAACTATATTATGGCAAATTGTACTGATAACGGTAAAGTGCGCTCTGTCAACGAAGATAGCATGACCACATTTGACTGTCCTAACGGAAGGGTTGTTGTGGTATGCGATGGTATGGGAGGACAAAATGCTGGTGATGTAGCTTCTCAATTAGCAGTAGCCGTTATACAAGATATCCTGTCAGACAATACATTCCCGACTCCTGCGGAGGCTATAACCCGATCTATGATTGCAGCAAATCAGGCCATTCTTCATCGAGCATCACAAGAAGAAGGCCTTAACGGCATGGGGTCAACCTGCGTAATGGTTATCATAAAAGATGGTAAAGTATTTTATGGCTCGGTTGGTGATAGTAGAATCTACTATATTTCAAATGGAATGATTCGCCAAATTACAAAAGATCAGTCGTATGTCCAAACGCTTGTAGACGAAGGCAGAATAACACAAGAAGCGGCAGAGCACCATCAAGACAAGAATCAGATAACAAATGCCCTTGGTATTGAGAACATGACTCCTCCCGTAGTCTGTCAGACGCCTGTTATGCCAGAACCGGGGAGTGTGTTCTTGCTTTGTTCTGACGGCCTGAGCGGAATGATAAACAACAATGCCATTTTAAAAACGCTTGCAAATAGCAAAGTCTCCCTGAGCAACCGTGCACAGCAATTGGTAAGTTTGGCAAACGCAGCAGGTGGCCTTGACAATATTACGGTCCAGCTGATAGAGTTCCCCATAGGTGTGACAGGGACTGGCGCTGCCTATCAGCCGAACTCAGAATCAACTGCGTATGTGAATACGAAAGTAAAGAAAGGTCGGAACACGACTCTTATTGCTGCCATTTGCTTGTTTATGGTAGCAGCAGTCGGAGGCGGCGTTTATTGGTTCCTTGCAAATAAAAAACCGGAAAACAAACCGTCTGTCACCGCCACTCCCGCTCCTCAGAAAAAGGAAGAAGCAGTTCCGGTACAGACGGCTAAAGAGGTAAAAGAAACAATTATAGTAAGGGAGAAGCAACCTGAGATAGTCATCCCAAAGAAAATTTCAAACAAGAATAACAACGAAACTTTGCCTCTCCCGAAAAGAAAACAAAGAAATAGGCCTAATAAGAATAAGGAAGAGGAAAAAGGTTCCTCATCTGAGAAAGAAAATACAATAAAAATGAAGGAAGCTTCAAAGAAAATCAAAGAGGAGAAGGAGTAAATAAAAAGCCATGAGAAGAATCGCAAATTATGCCGTAGATGATAGTCCTATAGCAAGAGGTGGTATGGGACAGATTTTCAGCGGGCACGATGACCAAGGGAATATCGTGGCCATCAAGGAAATCCTACCGGAATTTGCAACGGATTGGGGCATTCGTACCCGAATAGAGAAGGAGGTCGAGTTTCTTGTGAAGTGCGACCATCCTTCTATAGTGAAGTTGCATCTTGCTTTCTATGATGAGGGAACGCAAAACTACTATATTATCATGGAGATGGTAGAAGGATTAAATATCGAGCAGTATGTAATGCGTAATGGCCCGATACCGGAACCCGAAGCTGTTGAAATGATGATGAAAATTCTGGATGCCCTGCAGTGTGTCCACAATGCGCACATCATACACCGCGACATCAAGCCGTCAAACATCATGATTCGTCCCAACGGCAACATCTGCCTTTTGGATTTTGGTGTGGCAAAAGATATGGAAAACGGTGGCGGAGGCACGATTGCAGGGTCTGTAATCGGCACTGACGGATATATGAGCCCCGAGCAGGCCGACGGATATTCTGTCAACTACAACACTGACATCTATTCCCTAGGATGCGTTTTCTACTATATGCTGACAGGCCATCATGCCTTCAATACCCTTGGCAGTGAATTTGAGACCAAAGATGCAATTCTTCACACCGAGTTCCCTCGTTTGTCGAAATACAACAAAAAAGCCTCTGATACCATTCAGCACATACTCGACAGGGCGACGGACAAGAATATGATAAAACGTTATCAGAACTGCTACGAGTTTATGGGGGCTCTGAATAGCGGCACTCATATCAGCCATATAAGCTCCCGCAACACCGCCGTGATAATTTCCGTCGGCCGCGAGAAGTGTGACATAATTGTTGAAGATTCTGAGCGCAAGATAAGCCGTCATCATGCCGATGTGGAGCTGAAGGCTATGACCGGACAGAAATGCTATGTGTTCACCGACTGCAGTGCCAATGGCACCGTTGTCAACGGAAGGGTTCTCCGCAAGTCTTCCGTAAACATTCCGGTAGGAGGCCCGGCGCCTGAAATATATCTGGCAGGCATTCCCGGTGGAAAACTCGATTGGAACAAGGTGGTATCAGAACTCAACAACCGGGTACGGGCTATCCGGAATGTTGAAGAGGCCGAAGTCTCGTCTGCACAGAAAGTGGAACCTGACAGTGTCCCTGCTGGTTCCAAACACGATGAAACCAACTCTCCCGAAAAAACGGGCAATGATGAGCAACAGAAATACATACCCAAGGAAGCCCCGTTCCTGTTGGTGGCTGCTTATGTCTTCGCAGTCCTTGGCGGATGGATTGGCTTGATATTGGGAATACACGTGGCCAAAGCAAAAGTAAAAATGAGCGATGGCGAGAAAGTGTATAAATACAAGAAAAGCCATCGCCAGTTTGGCTGGGCCGCAGTAATAGTTAGTGTTATTGCAATCTTCGCATGGAGAATATATCTGTTGCTGTAACAGTTATTGTCTGCGCTATCTTCGTGTGAAGCATATTCATCCAAATACAAGATATCAATAATGATTCCTACTGACATTCTCAACTATAGAGTTTTAAGATTATTGGGCTCGGGAGGCATGGGTAGTGTCTATCTGGCAGCCAACACGAATATAGACCAACAGGTCGCTATAAAAGCATTGCGCCCTGAGATCGCTCGTAATGCAACGCTTCGTGCTCGTTTCAAGCAAGAGGCAGAATTGTTATGCTCACTTGACCACCCCGGCATTGTTAAATTCTTGAACTATGTTGAAATGCCGGAAGGCGTATTCCTGATTATGGAATATGTCAAGGGTGTGACCCTGGAGGATTTCATCAATAAGAAAAACGGCCTGATAGTCGAAAAAAAAGCCTATCCGATTATATGCGAAATCCTCGATGCGTTCTCATACGCCCATTCAAAGGGGATAGTACATAAAGACATTAAGCCTTCAAACATCATCATACAAGAAGATGGGCATATCAAGGTCATGGACTTCGGCATTGCACAGATAGTGTCCGGAGCCAATGCTTCTCAAAGTGGTACGGTCATGGGCACCCCCACTTATATGAGTCCGGAGCAAGTGTATGGTAAAGACATCGATGTCCGTTCTGACATCTACTCATTAGGAGTGCTCATCCATAATATGCTGACAGGACGCGCTCCATACGATTCCACTACGATGACGGCACAGGAAATAAAGCGTCATATTGTAAAAGATACCATGTCGCGTATGGCTGACTATTATCCTTACGTGTCTGATAAAATACAGCAGGTAGTGGATAAAGCCACGCAAAAAGTCCCCGAAGCAAGATATCAGAATTGTAAGGAAATGAAGCACGCTGTCAAAAAAGCTATTGCACCGGATCCTGTTTCCCGTCCGCTGATTTATTCCGGAATAGCGGTTGCTATATTCTTATTGGCCGGCGGATTCCTTACATGGGACTATTTCAGGACAAAAGTCGACTATTATAAAGACTACGTTGAAGTTTACGGAATACCCAAAGGAATAGGTAGTCTGAGCAGCCGTGAAATTTCGCACCGTGAGGCTTCTTACAAATTTGAATACAGCCGATATAAACTGCGCAGGGTATCTTATGTCAACAGCAAGGGAAAACTTGTTGACCATCATGATTCCGAAGACAAGGACAAGATTGTGGATATGACCTTGACTTACACCGAAGGCAGCGGAAAAATTGATGCTGCCAAGTATATGAATCGCAGCGGCAAGGTTCTGTATGTAAAAGATTATGACTCAAACTTCAAGACATGCACCTTCAAACTGGATGATGAATTGGGTACGGAAATGACCCTCAATTCGCAAGTTTCCCTTTTCCAAAGTGCTTTTGATACTCAGATAGAAGGTAAAAGCAAAATATCGAAATATATTCTTGAATACGACGACAAGGGAAGGCTCGTCAAGGTAGAATATGCCGGGTTTGGAAATACTCGTGTACCTGACGGGCAAGGGATATTCGGCCGCAAGTATGTCTATGACGAAGACGGACGTGTTGTACAGGAGCACTATCTTGGAAAAGACGGGAAACCGAAAGCTACGCAGTTCGGTTTAGGAATCAAGTTATTTACATATGACGAAGACGATAATCTTGTAAAAATTGAATATCAGACAATTGAGGGAAAGCCTAGCAGTGATGGCAACAATTGTCCTGTCGTGTTGCTGACATACGATGAATGGGGGAACCGTCAGACTGAAAAATATAATGACATAGATGGTCGTATGATGATTCGCAAGGACAATCCATTTGCAGGAGTCTTGTATGAATATAACGATGAAGGATTCCTCGTAAAGCAAATGTATCTGGGACTTGACGGAAATTTGACATATGTTTCAGGAGTCAGCGGTTGTGTCAATGAGTATGACAAAAACGGCTATATCTCAAAAAAAACTATGATTGATGCATCCGGGGCCGCGGCCTTTTACAATGACAATGAAAATGGACGTATTTATTCAAAATGTCTTGTAAAGAATGACGAGTGTGGCAATCCCCTTGACATTAAGTTTCTCAATGCCAATGATGAACTGATGGATGATGCTTCATGGGTACATAAGTCATGTACCTATGATTCAGTAGGAAACCAATTATCCGAATATTACCATGACAAAGAGGGGAATTTATATGCACCAGCATCGTTAGGGTATGCGGGCATTACAGTGACATATAATCCGCAAGGGCGCATAGAAACATTGACGTACATGGGTTCCAATAAAAAAAGAATCAATTTGGCGGACAAACACCTATGCTATATAAAAAATGAATATGATGCAAGAGGTAATTATACTCGAAGATCATATTATGACAACACTGACAAATTGGTTATGACTGACGAGGGCATAGCTGTAGCATGTTATGAATACGATGACAATGGGAATGAAATAGCCAGATATTTCCTTGATAAGGAAGAAAAGCCCTGTGTGCTTAATTATTATTATTCAAGATGTGATTATACATATGATGAGCAAGGTAACACAACGGCTGAAAGGTATAAGAATTCTGATGGTAAACTTATGACCGTTGGAGGTAAGGCTGGCATAAACCGTTCATTCGATACACGTGGCAATGTCGTGGTATATCGTCCTATCGGCCTTAATGGGAACTTGGCTGCCAATATGCAAGAAATCAGATATAAATATGACGATAGGGATAATATTATCGAGGAAACTTATTTCGGAGGAAGCGGCAATGCCGTGAACTGCACTAACGGCTATCATAAGGTAATTCGTAAGTATAATTCCAGTAATCAGAATATACAGGAAGAATATTACAACACGAACGGGCTCCTGACAAACGTGAAAGGACAAAATTTTGCTGTTATCAAGAGGGAATTCGACCAAAAGTCTAACATTACATCCATAACTCATTTCACGCAGACCGGCTCAAGGGGAAGTGACAATAATAAAGTGCACAAATACTATAACCAGTATGATAATGTAGTAAACAAAATATGCCATCAGATTTCATTTGGAATAGATGACAAGCCTATTGTAGCAAACGGCATAGCAAAGGAAGGACGTATTGAGTACGACGCCCGTGGCAATATTGTAAAGTTGATTTGCTATGATGGTTATGGTAAGAAATGTAATGGAGAACATGGCTGGGGCGAGATGAGATACACTTACGATGGATCCGGGCTGATTACCTCTATGTCGTATTTCACTATTGACAACAAGCCTTACGTTGACAAAGAGTCAAAGTTCCATAAGGTTGTATACATTTATAATAGTATGAGATTGCGAGAAAGCGAAACATATTATGGTTCCAACAATCGTCCTATCAGTGCTGCAGAAGGGTACAGTTCAATAAAATATAAGTACAACAATCAGAACCAACGCATTCAAAAGGCATACTATGCGACAAACGGAAAGGCCACCAACAATAACAGTGGTTGGCATCGTGAATATTACTATTTCAAAGGTGGTGCAGAGTATAAATGCGAACTTTTTGATATGTCCGGGCGTAAGGTAGCAACTGCTCTACGAGTCAATAATAATTGGAGTATCCAAGGAGTTGGAGGCGCAAGCTCTGACTGGCGAAGTAAAATAGATGCAATGTCCAGGGAATGTCCTGCCGAGATGAACGGTATGGTTATTGAAAGCATCCAGCTGACAAACAATGCAGCCTATTTTCACCTAAAGTTCGAGAATCTGGAAACAGATGAAGTATCGGGCGATTTGATGAACGAGTTGCTGTCCGGGCTTAAAACTCAATTCAGGAAATACCTCGGAATTCCTTCTTATATAGAATTGAATTTTATTATCACTAACAAGTACAACGAAAAATTAGTAACAATATAAAAGTAAAAAAAATGAAAAAAATCAATCTTCTATGTTGCTTGTTCTTAGCATTTGCAACCGAGTTTTTTGCCGATAATCTGACTCCAACCCAGGAGAAGGCGCAGCGTGCCCTTTATGCCTATCTTGACAAAAACAAGTACAATCCTGAAGTTGATACTTCTGATAATAGTGTCTGTTTCCGCGTTGGCGGCATTCTGTATTGGATAAATATTGATGAAGAATCGCCAATGCTGTACACGTTCCACCGTAAAGGTTTCAAGGTGGGTCCAGAAGGATCCTCGTTCAAACGCAGACCTGCAATTGTGGCAGCAAACGAGGTTAACTGCAAACACAAAACAGTAAAATTAGCAGTTGAAGAAAAGAAAGTCGAAATCGTGATGCAGGTTTATGCCGCAAAAACTGAAGACTTCACAGCGGTGTTTAGCAGGTATCTGAGATGTTTTGACAGGGTGGATGAAGATTTCAAAAAAGCCTATAACACAGCTGTAAAAGCTGAAAAAGACGCTACCGAAAGGGCTGAGCAGGAAGCTCGCAAGAATCTGCCTCCTTCGGTTCTAAAAAATCGTGTGGCAGGTATTTCTTTCCGACTGCTTGATGCTGACGGAAAAGAAAAATCAGCGTATGATCAGCCTCTCCGCAGTTTCAATGCAAGATATATCCAGGCGCGTGTCGAATTTACTCCATGGAAAGATAAGGATACCGATTTCAAACTACAACTGAAAATCACAAGGCCTGACGGAAATCCCATCTACCTTCCGGGAAGGAAGGTTACGGCTGAGGGGGATGTGACTATCCAGAAATCAAAGAAAAACCAGACGGTCGAAATTAAGGAGTTCGGTACCAATAAGGAAGGATTCTGGAAGGCCGGAGAATACAAAGTAGAACTTCTGGAAAGCGGTGATGTGATATATACAACAACATTCAATATCCTTTAACATATAGAAATATGAACAAGACAATAGTAACATTCGTTGCCTGCTCTGCATTGTTATTCCTCAGCGGATGTAAGAAGCAGAACAAAGACGCGGCCCTGCTTCAGAATCTGGTTGAGCAGATAAATGCAAAGACTGATACCCCTTTACCTAACGGCACAGTTCTGAGCAAATGTGAATATGTGGATGGCGACAGCCTCTTCACATATTACATCAAGGTAGATGACACCCGGTATGACAATGTGGATACCGATAGCATAAAATCCACTGTCGGCAAAGAGTTGAAGACTGCAGGAATGGGAAAGATTACAGATATCCTGTGTAAGAACCACATAGGATTGAGGTATATTTATAACACATCAACCAAGGATATTGAAATAGTCTTTTCACCAGAAGAATTGTCACAGAAGTAAATAACCACCTTTGACTCTGGGGCTATTATGATATACCCAGAGTCAAAGTATATAATATTCAATATATGACATTTGCTGATTCTATTAAAAAATGTTTGGATAAATACGCCACAATGGAGGGAAGAGCGCCTCGCTCTGAATATTGGTGGTTTGTGGTATTTAACTGGGTAGTTTTTATATTCACCTCTGTTGTATTCTCATTCATCGGTATGTTTGCTGGTGGATTAGCCGGCGCAGTGATTGCAGGAATGATTGGTTGCGCGTTGGTCAGCCTTGTACTTATCTGTCCTAACATCTGCGTGCTTGTCAGAAGGTTGCACGATACGGGACATAGTGGTTTCTGGTATTTTATTTTTTTAGTTCCCCTAATAGGAGTTTTTTGGCTACTTTTCCTGCTGCTTCAGGGCAGTGATGACGAGAATGAGTACGGACTTCCTGTTTATTAGCTACTAACATCTTGACAAATTGGCATATATGGCAAAGATAAAACTGCAGGGAGAAGAAGAGAAAAAGAAAAACATATATTTTGAGGTCGACTCTGCCGATCCTCCCATAGGCGAAGGCGGTATGGGAAAGGTGATGAAGGGCAAATGTGTGGATGTAGCCACCGGAGTGTCACGCCCTGTCGCTATCAAATTCCTATACGACGATCTTCCTCCTCATGCTATAGAAAGAGCACGCAGAGAAGCTGCCATTCAGTTAAGAAACGACAATCTCATCGAAATGTTGGGATTCATAGAGACTGAAACAGGTAGTGGCGATCATGCACAAAAACACTATCATGTAGTCAGCGAACTTCTGCATGGTATTTCCTTGCTCGACATTCTGGAAGGTAAATGCACAGACAAGGGCGGAAAAGAGATACCGTTTGCCTGCAAACTGCTTAAAGATTACCAAACGGACTCTCTTCATTTCGCAAAGGTTATCGTGAAGAATGTGTTGTCCGGCCTCATGGCATTGCATGATGCGGGCTATGTGCATCGGGATATCGACCCCTCAAATATTATGATAACGGAAGACGGTCATATCAAATTGATTGACTTCGGCATTGCCAAGCAGGTGAACAAACTGACAACGAACGACCGTGGACTGACCACGGCCGGCATGTTTATGGGCAAAGCTGAATATGCTGCACCCGAACTGGCTCTGGGCGACCTAAAGCACCAGGACCAGACCACGGACATCTATGCCATCGGCATTCTTCTCTACCAATGTATAGTCGGTCATGTTCCTTTTGAAGGCCCGTCACATGAAGTTTTGGAAAAGCAGATAAATAAAAAAATCAAGCTTTCTGTGATAAAGGATAAAGGAATAAGAAATATAATCGAGTACGCAACGGATAAGAACCAAGGATTCCGCTATCAATCCGCATCACAAATGCGTGTGGCAATGGAGAATCTTGATGGTCAGAAAATGAAGATGAAAAGATCTAAAAGGATGGTTTTCATCACGGTGCCTGTTGTTGTGGTAATTGCCGCCTTATGCACTTTCGGTTATAGGCATCATAAAAAGCAAAAGGCTGAGGAAGCGTCGATACAGGAGGAAATCGCCATGAACGACTCCCTTTCCAAGGATGTAGCAAAATTGCAGGCTGAAGCAGATTCTAAATTTCAGACAGGCAATAAACATGGCGAGGGATATGAGCAAGAATATATTGATGCATATCTCTGCCTGTCAAATGCTATAATATCATTAAAGAAGATGACAAAGCCAGGCATGGATATAACCATTCTGACAAGCAGGCGTGACTCGGTGACGAAAGCATTACTCGCTGCCCAAAAGGAACTTGACTGGAAGGCTGACTATTTTGCCGGCAGCGGAATGGAAGATATTGCAGAAGAATTCCGCAATCGTTCAAACAAAATCTCTAAAGCATTAAAATAACAAGATCTTCGATATGAACAGAATCCTAAAAATTCTCTTTGTACTTTCAGTTCTCGTCCTTTCCTCAAAAGTTCAGGCCCAGACTGCCGGCGACAAATTGTTCAGTCAGGGGCAGAAACTGCAAATGGTACAAACCGAGAAATCACAGAATCAGGCAATTGCAAAATTTGCATCTGCAAAAAAAGCCTATGATTCTTCCGCAAAAAAAGCGATGTGTGACAATCAGATAAAAATCTGCAAGAACAATATCGTGACAATCAGGAAACGGAATGCGCCGTCTAAAGCAAAGAAGGTTGCAGCCGAGAAAAAAGATAGCGAAGATGGAGAAGAAAAACAACCACAGCCGCAAAAGAAAAAAAATGTAGAACTTTCATTATCCGCATCATCTGTTGAGTTTAAACCAAGTGGCAAAAAGGGGGACAATCATGAAGTGAAAGTGAACTGCAACTATGACAATTGGACTTATTCATATCCCGATTGGATGAGTGTTACAAAGAACGGGAATATACTGACGCTCACTGCATCGGCCAACAAAACCGGTAAAGAGCGTTCTGGGGTATTGATTGTTGAATGTGAAGGTACGAAAGCCGAACTTATGGTGTATCAGAAGAACAAATTTGACTTGAAGTCCCTGATAAAGAAAAAATAACAGAAGGCGTGGTAAAAACTACTGACCAGAAAATAGTTAATGCCCTGTTGCAGCGTGACAACACGGCAACACGTGACTTTTTCTACCGGAAATGTTACCCATTGTTCAAATCAGTGTATGATAATTATTACACTGACTGTTCCTCATGTATGGAGTTTGTCAATGAAATATATGTCCATGTTCTGTCTCCGTCAAAGGAAACCGGCCAATGCAAATTAGAGCAGTTCAAGTATCAGAGCACCCTGTTTACATGGCTGAAAACAGTTTGTTTGTTCTATTGCTACAAGAGATATGAACGTAAGGAAAAAGTACCGACCGAACATATTTCTGAGAAATATGATGGGGAGGGTGTAAGAATCGACACCATTTCCGAATCTGTATCCATGGGCGACGATTCTCTGTGCAGGAATGATGTCGAGACCATCCTGCGCCTGATGCCCAATAGGAGATATAGCCAGCTGATCCGTCTGCGTTACCTCGAGAACTATACAAACGAGGAAACGGCGAAAGCCATGGGAATGAACATGAACACATACTATAACAAACATAAGTTGGCAAAGGAACAATACTTGAAAACCCTAAAAGAAGAGGAACAGTAACATGGATAAATATTTCTATCCCTCAGTTTCGGAAGAAACATTCGCCGCATGGTTGGACGGCACGCTGTCCGCGGAGGACGAAAGGCTTTTCCTTGAGGCAAGCGCCGGCAACACGGAACTTCAAGAGTTGTTAGATGCAAACGATCAGATTGACGAGAGTTTCGAGAATATAATCGAGAACGGCTATGAATTGCCTGATGAGTTTGAAACGGAGTTCGACCTCCCTGAAATCCATGCCAGTTCTGCTGATGTTGAGGAATATGTCTACGACGACCCCGAACCTTATGATGCAGACGATAACGGCAGCGACGATCCCGATACCAATGACGATGCGGCGGGTTGTCACGAAGCGGCAGAAGCTGGTGATGATTACGGACAAAATGATTACGAAATCCTATAATTATGAGTAGTGTCACTTATAACAGCAAATGGCATTGTTCTCTCTGTATAGATTCCAGGCAAGGCGGGCGTGACGAAAACCAGGATTGTTACGGCTACAAGGAAACACCTTTTGGCTTCCTCGTAGTCGTTTGTGACGGTATGGGCGGAGGCCCCGCAGGAGCTAATGCCTCAAACCTTGCGGTTCAGTCTGTCATTCAGAAAGTAGACAAGGCATCACAAGCATCGGCGCCGGAGGCGGTGCTGAAAAATGCCGTCGTGGCAGCCAATGACCTACTCCGGCGTACTATCAGAGAGCATAGTCAACTGGTGGGGATGGGAACGACCTGTGTAGCTGCTTTATTTGCCGTCAACAAAGTGATTGTGACGCATGTCGGAGATAGCCGGTTGTACCAGTTCCGCAATGGTAATTTGCTGTTTAAGACGGCCGACCATTCCGTTGTCGGCGAAATGGTCAGGAGAGGCGAAATAACAGAAGAGGAAGCACGCCGGGCCGAAAACTCAAATGTAATCACCCGTTCGTTAGGCATATCCGATGCCGTTGAAGTAGATACGGACACTCTGGACATAATTCCCGGTGACCTCATAGTGCTGTGTACTGATGGCGTATGGGGCATGTTGCCTGAAAGAGAACTGACGGCTTTTCTTTGTAGGAATGACAGCATCGATTCAATCCTGCCGGACCTATTGGACAGAATAGAGCTCTTGGGCAGGAGCAAGTCCGGTGGCGATTATGACAATCTGTCATTGGGAATAGTTCATATCAACCGGCGCGACAGAAAGCAGAGACAGGGTGGCAAACAATCATGGTTCAAGTCTTTGATAGCCATAGTTCTACTCCTGAGCATTGGCGCAAACATTTATTTTTTCACGACAAAGGACGAGAGCGATAACGTTCCGCCTGCCGTATATGACAATGCCGATTCCAAAAAAGAAACAATTGCAAAGAAAGAAACGCCCTCTGCCGATGAAGACGGCCGACTGGAGAGACAATTTGCCCGCCGCCGGGAGCAGGACTACAAGGACAGTATGGTTTACATGCGGGAGCAAATAGTTGAGAAGACACCGGATAAACAGGAATACGCCGTACACCGCAACCACATCAGACTGCTGAACCGTATTGCTGACGATGTAAAATCGCTTGACACCCCAAGGGGGGGAGATGCAATCGATATTCTCAAAGAGAAACGTGCCAAGCAGCAACAGATAATCAAAGATTTTGAACACTTGAGAAAAAACCTCGAAAAGTCAAGAGCCGACCGTGAAAAATGCAAGGACATATCGGTGCGGCTTTCCGGAGATGAGATAATCGCCACTCAAAAAAACGGTGCGTCGACAAGGGCAGCAAAGCAAGTGATAGCAGAAACAGTGAATCAGTTGAACACCTTGAGACAAAAAAGGTAAGTTTAAAAGAAATGCAGGAACCTGGTCTTTTTGCCGGGCGCGGTGCCGCTGTGCCGCGCCCTGTTTTATGCTTGTTCCTGATCGATAGGAGCCAAAAGTCAGCATCAGCGTTTTGCCACATGTGTTTTTTTTCATAATATTGCAGTTTGTACCTACCTTAAATACTTTTTCAGAAAAAAATAATCACTAAACACTATTTTTATGATACGCAAAATTCAGAAAATTCTGCTATTGTTGCTCGTCGCGGCCCTTCCGCTCTCGGCAGCCATAGGGCGCGAGGTCAACCCTGCGGCCGTCACGGCGCTCCTGCAGCGCGTGACCAACGCTCCCGACCGCTTCGTCACAGTGCTCGACGAAAATCTCGCCGCCACCACCGGCGGCAAGGAGGTGTTCGTCATCACCCGGCAAGACCAGAAGCCTTGCGTGAAGGGTTCCACCCTGTCGGCCATCACCACCGGCCTCAACTGGTATCTCAACCACTATGCCAACGTGAACCTCACGTGGAACCAGCTCACCACCGACCTCAGCACGGCAAACCTGCCGGTGCCGGCGACCGACGAAACGCACATCTGCTCGGCCAACTACCGCTACTACCTGAACTACTGCACCTTCTCCTACTCCATGTCGGTGTGGACCTGGGAACGCTGGCAACAGGAAATAGACTGGATGGCTCTGCACGGCATCAACATGCCGCTGCAAATCGTAGGCCTCGACGTGCTGTGGCGCGACCTCCTGACCAAAGACCTCGGCTACACCAAAGACGAGGCAAACAAGTTCATAGCCGGCCCGTGTTTCCAGGCCTGGTGGGGCATGAACAACCTTGAGGGATGGGGCGGTCCGAACCCCGACTGGTGGTATGACCGCCAGGAAAAACTGGCACGCGACATCCTGGCACGCGAGCGCGAGCTGGGCATGCAGCCCGTATTGCCGGGCTATGCCGGCATGGCGCCGAGCGATATCGGCAAAAAGGGCTACGCCGCCATCAACCAGGGCGGATGGTGTGCCTTCACGCGTCCTTACATCCTCGACCCCAACTCGGCTGCCTTTGCCACGGTTTCCGAAAAGTACTACCAGCGCCTGGAGGAACTGATGGGCAAATCGGAATACTACAGCATGGACCCTTTCCACGAAGGAGCCAACACCAGCGGTATCGACGTGCCGAGCGCCTACAAAAAGCTGAGCGAGGCGATGCTCAAGGCCAACGCCGACGCCAAATGGGTGATTCAGTTCTGGCAATGGAGCGGCGCGCAGTACAACGTACTCGACCAGGTGGAAAAAGGCCGCCTCATCGTGCTTGATCTGTTCTCGGACGCCCACACGCACTTCGGCAGCTACAAAGGGCACGACGCCGTGTATTGCTCGCTGGCCAACTTCGGCGGACGCACGGGATTCTTCGGTCGTTTCGACAAGGTGATAGACGGCTACTTCGCCAACAAAGCGCAGTATAGCAACATCAAGGGCATCGGTGCCACACCCGAAGCCATAGAAAGCGTACCCGTGCTCTACGACATTCTCTTCGAACTGCCCTGGCACGCCAGCAAACCCGACGGCGCCGACTGGATGAAGCATTATGCCACCAGCCGCTACGGACAGGAAAACAACAACGCCCAACTGGCCTGGGACAAGTTGCGCACCTCGCCGCTCAACTGCCAGACAGGGTTGCAAGGGCCCGTAGAGGCCGTGGTCTGCGCCCGCCCGGCCTTCAACGTCGACAAGGTGTCGTCGTGGGGCGGCACCACCATTTTCTACGACCCGCAGGAAGTGATACGCGCCGCCCATCTGCTGCTCGCCGCCCGCGGTGAGCTCGGCGGCCTGAACTATAGCTACGACCTCACCGACATTGCCCGCCAGGCGCTCACGGACTATTCCTCGTCGTTGCTCAAAGCCATCGCCGCCGCCAACAGCGCCGGCGACAAAGAACTGCTGCGCCGGCGCAGCCAGCTCTACCTTGACCTGATTCTTGACATCGACCGCCTTCTGGGCACCAACAAGGACTTCCGCCTCGGACGCTGGACGCAGCTGGCACGCGGCATAGCCGACGAGGCCACCAGCACTACCGAGGCTGACCGCCAGTGGCTGGAGCTGAACAACGCACGCACCCTCATCACCACCTGGGGCGCACGGGCCAACGCCGAGAGCGGCGGCCTGCGCGACTACTCTTACCGCGAGTGGAACGGCATGATGAAGGATTACTACTACCCACGCTGGAAGGCATTTTTCGACAATAAGCTCGACGGAAAGGCCCTGCCCAACTGGTTTGATATGGAATGGGCCTGGGCACACGACGCCGCGCTGTCCTATACGGCCGAGCCGGAAGGCAACACGGCCGAAGTGGCTGCCGAACTCCTGGGCAAATACTTCCTCGCCTTCCGGCCTGCGGAGGGTGCGGAAGTGCGCTACATCATGCGCGGCTTCACCGAGGACGCCCGCCGCGAGATAAGCGTGCACGCCTTCCGCGACCGCCTATTCGTCTGCCCCGTGCCGACGCTGCCCGAAGGCATCACCGCCACGCTCGGCATCGACCTCAACGGCGACGGCCTCATTGCACCCGAAGAAACCTTTACCGGCACTGAAGCTGAGATACCTGCCGACGCCGTAGCCGGTAAGACCCAGGCTGTGCTCACACTCTCTGACGGCACAGCGTTCAGTTTCTCACTCGTGCTGCGCGACAACATCACCGAGCCCCGCACCGTCAGTGTGAACACAGCCGACGCCGCACAGGGCAGTGTGGCCATCACCGGCACCTCTGACCTGAGCGTGACCAACGACCAGCCGGTCACGGTGAAGGCCACGCCGGTGTCGGGCTACGACTTCTACAGTTGGACCGACGCCGCCGGCCAGCAGGTGAGCACCGACAATCCCTATACTTACTACGGTAAGGACGCAGCCGCCTTTGTGGCCAATTTCATCGTCAACAAATGGGGCGCGCCGGCCGAAGACCTGCGCGACATCAACGACATAAAGAGCTACGAGCAGTATGTCACCGTCATGAGCGTGGAGCAGGACGGCGGCGAGCCCACCGAGATATACTCCGCCACGGTCTGCCCCGACAACTTGTTCCACACCACAAACATCGTCAACGCTCCGGCCGGCTGCGCCTTCACCATCCGCTGGAAGGACACGGAAGCTAAGGACGGCCTGGCCTACTGCCGCCTGTCGGCCTACATCGACCTCAACAGCGACGGCGACTTCGACGACGCCGACGAACTGCTCGCCGTAGTGGGCGACAAGAACAGCGGCAACAACCGCCAGCTTTCCGACGGTTCGCTCAGCGTGCTCCTGCCTTTCGGCATGCCGCAGGGCATCACTCACATCCGGCTGCGCTTCGACGGCTCATACACCGGCGACTGGAACCCTGCGACCGACGCCAAGCCGGCCAAGGCCACCACACAGCGCATGGTGTATGACATTCCGCTCAACATCATCGGATACTCCCAGCAGGCCAGCACCGTAACCATTGTGTCGGCCGACCTCAAACGCGGCACTGTCGACGCCAACGGCCAGCCCGACACCTATACTTATAAAGTGGGTGAGGACATCGTGCTGCGCAGCTATCCGGCCAATGGCTACAAACTCCAGAAGTGGACCGACCAGAACGGCAGAGAATTGCCTGAAAGCTGGCGCGAGGGCAACATGATACGCTTCAAGCCCTTCGGCAACGCCACCATCACGGCCCACTTCGCTCCCGAGCAGCAACTGGCCTACGGCGACTGGCAGTTCAGCTACGACGAGTGTCCCGCCGGCATCATCATCACCGGTGTGGAGAAAGGCAGCGGCCAGCTCGACCTCACGCAGCCCAACAGCCTCGGTGCGCGCCTCCTGGCCATCAGTCCGGAGGCGCTGCGGGGCAACACGGAGCTGACCGGACTGCACTTGCCGGCAACTCCCGCAGTGGCGCTCGACACCTACCTTCACACCAAGTTTTCAGGAGCCGGAGCTTCCAGTCCCATCAGTATCGGCACCCCTATTCCCGGCAGCCGTCCCTGGACACTGACCCTCTGCGTGACGAACGACGGCAGTACTTTCAACCAATGGGGCAGCGGTTTGTTTGCCACCGGCAACAATCCGCTTGCCGACAACTATACCGGCGGTTTTCAGCTTTACCTCAGCAATGCCGGCAAGCTCATCATGAAATATGGCTCGGAAAGCAGCAAACACACCTTCAGCAACGATGTGGGCCGGAACTTCACCGTCACGATGGCTTATGACGGCGATAATTCCATGAACGTCACGCTCACCAATGCCGCCGATAAGGTGGAGACCGTACACATCGGCACCCGCCTCAACGACATCACTGCCTTCTCGTGTGCCATTCCGCAAGGGGTTGACCTGACGCACCTCTTCGTGACCGACCCCTTGCTGCGCAACCAGCCCTTCAAGGGATGCACCGCGCTGACCGACATCACGGTGGAGGAAGGCAATGCGGTTTTCTCTTCCATCAACGGTGTGCTGTACAACGCCCAGGGCTCCGCACTCCGCGCCTACCCCGAGGGACGCCTCACCACCCGCCCTTTTCGTCTGAAAGCGGCCGGCAGCGACGCGACCTACGCCTTTGCCTTCCCTTATGCCACTCCGGCCGGAGAGTTCACCGAGTCCTACAACAGCGACCGCCGCGTGCGCGTGGCCGAAGAGGCCGGCATCGATTTCCCCTCCTCGCTCTGGCAGCTTGTGGCCATTGACGGTGGCTACAAGGTCATGCACGTCAACGGCCAGCGTTTCTTCGGCGGTTACTCCACATCTTCAGCCGGCCGCGTGGAGCTCCCCGTCTCAGCCACACAATTTCACGGTGTCTACACCTACGACGGCAACATCAGCGACGGCAGTTTCGCGCTCAAGTTCATCTGCGACAAGTTTCACCTCACCCACAATGCCGGTGAGGTGAAACTATCCACCGACGCCACCGCGGCCACAGCCTTCGTGGTGGAAGAGCTCGACGAACTGCCGCTCAACATCAGCCAGGCCGGCTACTCCACCCTCTGCCTGCCCTTCGCCGTAGGTTTGCCCGAGGGCCTCAGCGCCTGGTATGCCGATGGCAATGAGGGCGACCAGCTCAACCTGAAGGAGGCCGGGGACGTTGTTCCCGCCAACTTCCCCGTCATACTGCAAGGCAACGAAGGAACCCACCTCCTGCGCTACAGCGCCCAGTCGCCTGCCGCTCCCGCCGGCAACATACTCACCGGCACCCTGCTCCAGCGCCAAGGCATGAAGCCCGACAGCTACTACGGCCTGGGCTACCTCAACCAGGAAGCGGCTTTCTATCTCGCCTCCTCCGAAGCCGCCCCCGCCAACAAGGCTATTCTCCTCAAGAGCGCTCTTTCGGGCAGCGGCGTGCTGCGGGCTCTCCGCTTCGGCGGCGACATCACCGGCATCGGCGGCATCACAACGGAAGCCGGCTCGGCACCGCACCGCTACTTCGACCTCAGCGGCCGGCCGGTGGCCTACCCCACACGCGGCATCTACATTGACAACCAGGGGCGCAAGGTATTCGTCAAATAAACAGTTACCACCAGGCAAACACAAGTTGCAACCATCTTTCAGCAACATCCGGAAAACTCAGTAATGAAAAAGAATTATACCCCCCCATTTAGCACAGAGCTACAGTTGCACACCGAAAGCGAGGTAGCCCTGCGCCTGGCCTCGGAAGGCGCAGGCCGGCTTGAAAATACCGGTGATTTTCTCAGCAACCGGCACGAAGGCTGGCAGAGCGAATCATGGGAAGACAAAGAGGAATAAAGCTATCCCCCCCGTGAGGTATGCGTCGCCTTCCCCGGCGGCCAACCTGTCACTACAAGGAGCCGGCTTCTGCATTATCGCAAGCCGGCTCCCTTTTTTATGCCTTTGTCGGAATGCCGGTAGCTATTGAAGCCCCCTCCTTGAATGAAAACACTCCGGGGCAAACGGACTATAAGAAAGAGAGGGGCATCGCCTGCTTTCAGCGGAAGTCGCTAAAAAGGAATGTCTACGCGCGCGTGTAAAAGGTTTTCATGTTTTATCATTCAGCAGGTCGCAATAAACTGTGGACCAACCGGTTCGGCTGAAGGATAGGCCATTTTGCCATTCAGCCGCCGCGCCGGCCGGCCGCGGCTCCTTCCGGCCGGAAAAGTCCGTATTCGTGTGCCGGAAAGCATTACTTGGAATTTTTCCGCGAATACGGACTTTTTAAATTCCAAGTAATGCTTTTTGAAATCGCCGGCGCGAAGGGCTCATCCGGCCACGCCGGCCCCGGACAGACGGTATTTTCCAGCAAAAAAACCACCGGCCACAAATGCCAAACGCCTCCCTTCCTGCCCCGGCATCGCCAACTGAGGTCCCCTGCCCTATCGTTCAGTCGAAATGCGCTATTATCAAGCACTTGCGGGCTACTGAATGATAAACCCCGAAAAACTGTTACGCGCGCGCGTAGGCATACTTCCCGTTTCTTTGCCGGCAGGGACATTCAGGTTCCACAGCGCAACTTAATGACCGGCCGGGACTAAGACGCTTCCAGGCCATATACCGCACGCCGGCCCAGTTCCTCCTCGATGCGTAGCAACTGGTTGTACTTCGCCGTGCGGTCCGTGCGGCTCAGCGACCCCGTCTTGATTTGCCCGGCGTTGACGGCTACAGCCAGATCGGCTATGGTGGTGTCCTCCGTCTCGCCCGACCGGTGGCTCACGATGGCGGCATAGCCGTTGCGCCGCGCCATGTCCACCGCCTCGAGCGTTTCGGTGAGCGTACCTATCTGGTTAAGCTTCACCAGCAAGGCATTGGCGGCCTCCACCTTTATGCCGTGACGCAGAAATTTGGTGTTCGTCACAAACAGGTCGTCGCCCACCAGGCGGCAGCGGTGGCCCAGGCGGCGGGTGAGCAAGGTCCATCCCGCCCAGTCGTTCTCGTCGAGCCCGTCTTCAATGGAGTCAATCGGAAACTCCTCCACCAGGCGCTCCAGATAGGCAATCTGTCCCTCAGTGTCGAGCTGCCGGCCATGAGGGTCCTTGAGCAGCCCGTTCTTCAGCCGGGAGTAGTCGTAGATGAAGCGGCCCTCCTCATGCACGGCAAACTCCGAGGCGGCACAATCCACCGCTATCGTCACATCCTGCCCGGGACGATAGCCAGCGGCGGCAATAGCCTGCACGATGGCCGTCAGTGCCTCCTCGATGCTGCCAAGCCGCGGCGCGAATCCGCCCTCGTCGCCCACTGCGGTGGAGAGCCCCTGCTGGCGAAGCTGACGTTGCAAGGCATGAAAGACCTCCGCCCCCATGCGCACCGCCTCACGCTCGCTGGCAGCGCCCACCGGCCTTATCATAAACTCCTGAAAAGCAACAGGCGCATCGGAGTGGGCACCCCCGTTGAGGATGTTCATCATCGGCACCGGCATCACATGCGCGTTAGCCCCGCCTATGTAGCGGTAGAGCGGCAGGCCGAGCGAGAGCGCCGCCGTGCGCGCCACTGCCAGCGACACGCCGAGAATGGCGTTGGCCCCCAGCACCGTCTTGCCCGCCGTGCCGTCGAGAGCTATCATGGCGTAGTCCACGCCGCGCTGGTCCAGCACACAAAAGCCCTTCAATATGGGGGCTATCATCTCGTTTACGTTGGCCACGGCGCGCTGCACTCCCTTTCCGCCGTAGCGTGCAGGGTCGCCGTCGAGGAGCTCAAGCGCCTCGTTTTCGCCAGTCGACGCCCCCGACGGCACCGATGCACGGGCCATGAGCCCCTTGTCGGTTGTCACCTCCACCTCAACGGTGGGATTTCCTCGCGAGTCGAGAATTTCTCTGGCATGGATTCTTTCAATGTTCATAGTCTGCATAGTTTTTTTTATGTGTGAGATAGAATAGTTTTGTGTCGGAGGCAAAGGTAAGAAAGCCCGTATTCCCCGCCAAACCATGCGTGTTATAAAATGCTCATTTTGTGAATCTTTACCTTTGCATCATATTTATTTTCACACCCGGAGCATTTATATAAAATTATAAATGTATGTGCCGCCCCCGGCGGCGGCATCACGGAGAAAAGGAGCAGACAAAAGTCCGCGACTTGCTGATTACACAGCGAAGTCGCGGACTTGCAGAGTGCTTAAAGTACGACTACGGAGTTACAGATGAAGGAGTTGCTTCAAAGCCTCGACATATTGTTCAAAAGCCCGGCGTCCGCCGTCTGTTACCCGGCAGGCTGTCCGGGGCCTCTTACCGGCAATTCCTTTCTCTACCGTGATGTATCCGGCTGAAGACAGCTTTTCGAGCTGTACGCTGAGGTTTCCTGCCGTTGAATTGGTTTTTTCCTTAAGATATACAAAATCAGCCTCCTCCACATTCATGAGAATCGACATCACGGCCAATCTCAGCTGGGAGTGCAGCAAAGGGTCAAGCTCTTTCATTTTCCTCTCTCTTAATCTTTTGAGCGATAATAAATGCCGGAACTACAAACATCAGCAGGAAGCAAAGCATATAAAGCGGCACAACCCACGAATAAAGTAACGGAATACGGCAAAGGTTACATACAATTATTGCAAATCCCGAAAAGACAGACACCGTTCCTCCGGAAATATATGAAATTTCTCTCAGAAGAAGGCCTGTCACTGCAGCTCCGAAACCTACAACAATAAAAGCGTAATAGAACATGGCAAGCCAAGCCTGAGGATACCCGCATTGCCCGGCAATGAAGCAGCCTGTAGTCAGCCCGATGGCTATATAACCTATAAGCCGCCATAAGCCTTCTGTCATTTTATCCACATAAGTCTTCGTTGCCTTGGGGCGTTTTTTCTTAGCTGCGAGCAGTATGTTTGCAGGTAAGCCGATAACAGGAATCGCAAACCAAACAAAATTGTACCAGGGATTGTGGGTCATAGCGATAAGAATCCAGGCCACGGCGGCTGTCAGGATAGAGAGCACGGCCCACATAATCGATATGTGAAGGTCGGGCATGGCTACACGCTGCCTGGAATTTTGAATCATGGCCGTAATCAGTTCCATGCTTTCTTGCGGGGAGAGTTTCTTGTCGTTCATAATTGGTATTTTAAGACATTTGCAAATTGGTTTATTTTATAAACCTTTATTTTCTGAAAAAGAGCGGCTGCGCATTACCGCTCTCGTTTCGCAGGCAAAGTTAACTAAGTTTATTTTATAAACCAAGCATTCTCCTAAAAAAATACAATGAAGTTACGGTCGCTCCCTCACAACAGGTGGGGCAAATTGAAAGTTACACGATTGCTGCCGGAACAGACAGATTCCCCGCAAATACCCCGCGCGCTGAAGCCGCTTCAGCATAGTGGCGGTCGCCTTTGTTTACTTCAGTTGGCAATTCGGGGTGTTAAACGACGCTATTTGCTTCTTTTTCACCGGGAAATGCAGCCGTCTGCAAAAAATGTACTAACTTTGCACCGTCTTTAAGCACTGAAACGCCAAGCGCCACAGTGCTTTGAATACTAATCAAATTTATTTTTTATGTTACAAGAAATGGCCGGCGAAATGGCCGGAAAGATTTGGCAGGTTCTGAACGAGAAAGGCGAACTTGCCGGTAAAGACATCAAAAAGGCTATCAAGACCCGCAGCGACAAAGACCTCTATATGGGGCTCGGCTGGTTGCTCCGCGAGGACAAAATTGCCACGAAAGAGGCAGAGAAGGATATTCTCGTTTCTCTGAAGTAAACGCTCTCTCAGGGAGACGGTATTTAAAACCGGAAGAGGATGCCGCGCTAAACGCGCAAGCATCCTCTTCTTTTTTGTCGCCGGCCCTCTTTTTTATTGGCTGCGGGGACTTTTTTGTTACCGCAGGGTGCTTTTTTGTTGCCGCGGACGGGCTTCGCCAATCTTGCCCAGGCACAGCGGAAAGGCCAATTGCAGAATACCCATTCGCCTAAGAATTCCCCCAACGACATGTGCGGCGTTCTTTTACGGAATTTTAAAATTCGTCGCAAGCGTACAGGTAGGGGAAATACACCTGTTCCCAATCAAAAATCTCCTCGGGCTTGAAAAAGCGGGCCAACTCCGCAGCGGCACTCTCCGGCGAGTCGCTGGCATGAACGATATTTTCCTGAAAACTCATACAGTAGCTGCCGCGGATTGTGCCCGGCGCTGCATTGCGTCCGTTGGTCGGCCCCGCCAGTGCCCGCACAGCGGCTATGGCCTCCACACCCTCCAGGCAGAGCGCCACTACGGGGGCTGTCATCATGGCGTCCTTCACGCGCTGAAAGAAAGGCTTTCCGGCCAAGTGGGCGTAGTGCTCGCTCAGCAGTTCGTCAGTGAGCTGCATCATTTTCAGACCGCAAATTTTCAAACCTTTTTTCTCAAAAATACTGATTATCTCGCCGGCCAATCCCCGCTGCATGGTGCAAGGCTTGAGCAGCACAAGTGTTTTTTCCAATGCCATAGTTTTTCTGTTTGTATAGGTTTAGGTTATTTTCCTCTGTTTTGCAAAGGTAATGATAAAAGCCGTGGGCAACAAATATTTAGCCTTTTATTTCTCCGCAAGCATGCGCCGCCGCGCATGCCGGGCAAAGGCCTTTGAGCACGTAGTTGGCCGTGTGCAGATGAAATCCCTCCGGCAATGCCGCGGCCGGTACGGGCAAACTGCGCAGGCAGAACGTGCGGCGGCAGCGTTCGCAGAAGAAGTGTGTGTGCAAGTCCGTCAGCCCGGCGTGCAAATTTTCGCCGCAGTGGCAGCCGTCGTCACAAAGCGCATATTTGGTCTGTCCCGTTCCGTCCTCCACCACATGCACGAGGTGATGCTCCAGAAAGAGAGTGAGCGAGCGGAATATCGTCGACTTATCCACCGTTCCGAGTCGTGCCTCAAGGTCTGTGAGCGATAACGCGCAGTCCGCCTCCTTCAATGCCCGCAACACGAGCATGCGCAGAGCTGTAGGGCGCACACCCCGCTGTTGAAAAATCTGTTCAAAATCGTTCATAGAGCAAAATTACATAAAATCGGGCAGAAATTCATATTGGGCAAGATAAAGAATTTGTATCGGGGCCCCCTTGCAGATTCATCCGGCCACTACCGACCGGAACAAATCACCGCGTCCGGCGGCCAGCACATTGAGCACGCAGAGCAGCGTCACTCCCGTGTCGGCCACCACGGCCAGCCACAGCGACACCAGGCCTACGGCCCCGAGCGCCAGCACCAGCAGTTTGGCCCCGATGGCCAAGGCGATGTTCAGGCGCGCCAGACGCCGTGTGGCGCGCGCCAGTCTCAAGGCGTCGGCCACCCGGGCCGGGTTACGCCCCTGCACCACGATGTCGGCCGTCTCCACAACCATGTCGCTCCCCGCGCCGCCCATAGCCACTCCCACATAGCTCTGTGCCAGCGCCGGCGCGTCGTTGATACCATCGCCTACAAACATCACCCGCCGGTCCTCATTTTCCGCCGACAAGGTCTGCAATTGCACCAACTTTCCCTCCGGCAGCAAGTCGCCCGCGTAACGGTCCGCCCCGACGCGCTCCGCCAAAGCCGCCACCACCGGCGTCCGGTCGCCCGAACAGATACACACCGGCCGCACGCCCAGGTCGTGCAGGCGCTTCACGGTGTCGGCAGCCTCCGGCTGGTCCTCGTCCGTCAGTACCACGTAGCCCGCGTAGCGCCCGTCTACGGCACAATGCACCACGCCCTCTTCGCCGACCGATTCCGCCGCGTCCAGTCCCGTCGCGCCCTGTCCGGCCAGCCAGCGGCGGTTCCCCGCCAACACCACGTGCTCCTCCACCAGTGCCCGCAGTCCGAGTCCGGGACGTTCCTCCACGCGTTTCGCCTCGGGCAGTGCGATGCCCTGCCGCCCGACATATTGCGCGATGGCCCGCGCCAACGGATGCGAGCTACGGCTCTCGGCACTGCCCAGATAGCGCAACAGGCTGCCGGCGTCGGTCGCGCCGTGTGCCACCACCGCCGTTACGGCAAAGCTACCGCGTGTGAGCGTTCCCGTTTTGTCGAACACCGCCGCGTTCACCTCGGCCAGGCGGTCCAGGCAATCGCCGCCTTTGAAGAGAATGCCGCACCGGGCCGCACGCCCTATGCCGCTGAAATAGCCCAGCGGCACACTGATAACCAAGGCACAGGGGCAGGCCACCACCAGGAACACGAGGCCCCGCCGCAAACTCTCGGCACCACTGATGCCCGCCGAGCCAGTGAACGCCGCCCACAACTGCGGCACCACCGCCACCAGCAGGGCCGCTGCGATAACCGCCGGCGTGTAGCGGCGCGCAAAACGATGTATGAAACGCTCGGCCGGCGCTTTGCGGGCTGCGGCCTCCTCCACCAGATGCAGGATGCGCGCCGTGGCGCTCTCGGCCAACGGCCGCACGGCGCGCAGGCGGCAGGCCCTGTCGCACACAATCATCCCCGCCACCACCTCCTGCCCCGGTTCCAAGGTCCGCGGCAGGCTCTCGCCCGTAAGCGCCGACGTGTCGAAAAGCACTCCTTCCTCGCCCAGCAGCACGCCGTCGAGCGCCACCCGCTCGCCGGCTGTCAGGCGCATCACCTCGCCCGGCATCACCGTCTCCGGGCGGCATTGCCGCACAGCCCCCTCCGGTGTTTCCACATTCACCGCTCCGGGCCGCAACGCCGCCAGGGCCCGCACATCGCGGCGGGCCCGCTCCACAGCCCGGTGCTGCAGTGCCTCGCCCACGGCGTAGAACAGCAGCACCGCCACCGCTTCGGGATATTCGCCCAGCCCGAAAGCACCGGCGGCCGCGAGCAGCATGAGCAGAAACTCGTTGAACACCTCGCCCCCGCGCAACTCGCGCCACGCCCCAGCCATCACCGGCACCGCCAGCGGCGCAAGGGCCAAGGCATAAAGTACGGGGCGCCACACTCCCGCCGGCCTGCTGATGACAAAGCCTGCGTCAGCCAGTAGCAACAGCCCCAGCAGCAAGGCCGGGAGGATGATTAGAAGCGCCGGCAAGGTGCCGTGATCGTGTGTGTGATGATGTGACATAACCAAGTGGATTTAAATTTCATTGCAAAGGTATGCAAAGGCCACCGCAACCCGGTTGCAATCTTTTTTTCTACCGGCACGCCGCGGCTTTTGCCCGGAAATGCCTAACTTCACGGCGCCGGCGGCCGCCGGCCATACCTTTTATATAATGACTGCCGTTATGAAAACCGTTATTCTGCAAACCGACATCGTGACCGACGACGCCACGGCCAATATGGCCGCGGCCACACGCCTGATGGACGCCAATCCCGGCGCCGACCTCTACGTGCTGCCCGAGATGTGGGCCACGGGCTTTTGCGTGTCGCCCACCGGCGCCACTGCCGCAGCCGCCCGCGAAGCCCGCCGCTGGATGGCTGCCGAAGCCTGCCGCCGCCACTGCGCCGTGGCCGGTTCGCTGGCCGTACCCGATGCTGCCGGGCTGTGGCGCAACGCCTTCTTCTTTGTCCATCCCGACGGACATGAAGACCGCTACTACAAGCGGCACCTTTTCAGTCCCGGCGACGAGACCCGCCGGTTTGCCGCCGGCTCGGAGCGCGTGGTGGTGACGTTTCGCGGCGTGCGCTTTCTTCTGCAAGTGTGCTACGACCTGCGCTTCCCCGTCTTCGCCCGCAACCGCGACGACTACGACGCCATTCTCTACGTGGCCAACTGGCCCGACGTCCGTATCGACGCCTGGGAAGCCCTGCTGCGCGCCCGCGCCATTGAGAACCAGTGTTACGTACTGGGCGCGAACCGTACCGGCCTGGCCCCCGAAGGGCGCTACAACGGCCACTCCGCCATCATCGACGCCTACGGCCGCACGCTGGCCTGCGCGTTCAACGAAGAAGAGACGCTTGAGGCCGAACTCGACCTGGAACGCCTCGTCGCCTTCCGCCGCAAATTTCCCGTACTGGCCGATGCCGACGCCTTTACGTTGACCGGTGCGACAGATTCCCTACACGCACGCGCGTAAAGGCTTTGCAACGAAAATCATTCAGCTACCCATAAACAGCTCAGCATTATAATGTTAGGCTGAAAGATGCCCCGCCGGGCGTTTACCGGCACTTGGAACGTCGGGCATGAGCAACAAAAAAACGGGACAAAGAGGTCCGCATCGAAAAGCATTACTTCGCGTTTCAAAAGCATTACTTGGAATTTAAAAAGTCCGTATTCGCGGAAAAATTCCAAGTAATGCTTTTTTCGTGCCAGCAATTCGCCGCGGCCGGTTATTGCCGCCGTTGGCAAAATGTTCCGGACGAAGAGGCTGGCGAACAGGCATCTTTCAGCGCAACACACAGTGGAACAACATAATGTAGCGAGCTGAATGAGAAAATACACCACACTGTTTCCCGCGTGCGCGGGGCAGTACGGTTCAGTTGTTCGTCCGGCGCCCTCCCGCTTCGCCGGCTGGTGGGCGGCCGTTCCGGAAGGTGTGCGGAACGCTGTTTTTTTAACATTCCGGAGGCGCCGGAACGGGGGAGTTATCGTACATAAAAGTGAAGTGCCCTCCGGCCGCACCGTATCTTTGCACTTCCATGCCGGGCGGCAGTTCCGGCCATACTTTTTTTTCTTCAACCTTCAAGAACTTATCCGTTATGATGAACCTCCTCTCCTTCCTGTGTCACATCGGCCCCCGGTTGCTCCAGGTGGCGTCCCGCTATCTGCCCGTTGCTCTCCGCCTCCTGCCGGCCAGAAACGTGCCCGCCGCACCGGGGCAGCGGCGCCCGGCCGACCCTGAGGCGCAACTGGCCGCCACCGCCGCCTACGTGGCCGAAGGGCAGCGCCGCCTCGAGGCCTTCGTGGCCGAACACTGCGACCTGCGCTACAACCTGCTCGACGACACGCCCGAGCTACGGCTGAAAGATGCCTCCGGCGCCCCGGCCGGCGGCACTTTCGCACCCGCCGACCGCCGCAGCGTCAACAGTCTGGTAATGGCAGCCCGCCGCGCCGGCCTCAACTGCCGCGAACGCGATGTGGCGCGCGTGCTGCGCTCCGACCTCGCGACCGATTATCACCCCCTGCGCCACTACATGGCCTCGCTGCCCGCCTGGGACGGTCGCGACCGGGTGGACCAGCTGGCCCGGCGCGTGAGCGACGGCGCCCTGTGGGTGTCGGGCTTTCACCGCTGGATGCTCGCCATGGCCGCCGCGTGGGAGGGCCGGCCCGGATGCCGCGCCAATGCCGTGGCGCCCCTGCTCGTGAGCCGCCGGCAGGGACTGGGCAAGTCCACCTTCTGCCGCCGCCTGCTTCCGCCCCAGCTCGCCGGGCGCTATGCCGACCGCCTCGACCTCACGGCCCTGGGGCGCAGCGGGCAGCGCCTGGCCTCGCACGCCTTGGTCAACCTCGACGAGTTCGACCGCTACGGCGCCCGCCAGCTCGCCCTGCTCAAAAACCTCATGCAGGCCGAGGACCTCAACGAGCGGCGCCCCTACAGCCCGCGCTTCGAGGCCCTGGTACGCACGGCGTCGTTTATCGGCACGAGCAATGCCTTCGACCTGCTCACCGATGCCTCCGGCAGCCGCCGCTTTCTCTGCGTGGAGGTGTGTGGCGAGATAGACCGCTCGCCCGTGGACCACGACCAGCTCTACGCCCAGCTTCATGCCGAACTGGAGGCCGGCGCGCGCACGTGGTTTACCAAGGACGAGGAGGCGGCCATTGAGCGCAACAACCGCCGTTTCTACCGCACCGACCCGGCCCTCGAGGCCTTCGGCAAGTGTTTCCGGCCCGCTGCCGAAGGCGAGGAGCAGGGCGTGCTGCGCCTCACGGCCACCGAACTTTTCCAGCAGTTGCGCCGCCGCTTCCCGGCAGCCATGCGCGGCGTGACGCCCGTGGCGCTGGGGCGCTCGCTCGCCGCCACCGGCGCGGCGCGGCAGCACGCCGAACACGGCAACGTGTATCGCGTGGTGCGGCGCTGAGGCGGGCGCCGGAACGGGGGCGGAAGTGGCGGAGCGGCGCCACCAGCCCGCCTTTTGCCGGGCAGTAATGCAAAAAAACGGCGGATTAGTTGGCCGGGACATTTTTTTTAAGTAATTTCAACCTCGCTTAATGCAGCTGTAAAGAAATATTAGTTTGAAAATGAGCGTTAACACGCTTCTGTTGATACAATGAATAAGAATGTAGCAGTGATACTGGCCGGCGGTGTGGGCAGCCGGCTCGGATTGTCCACACCCAAGCAGTTTTTCAAAGTGGCCGGCAAGATGGTGGTGGAACACACCATCGACGCTTTTGAGAGCAACCCGCATATTCACGAAATAGCCATCGTGTCCAACCCCTTCTATATTTCCGACTTCGAGTCGATGGTTATCAAAAACGGCTGGAAAAAGGTCAAGAAGATACTGAAAGGCGGACAGGAACGCTACCACTCCAGCCTGTCGGCCATCAAGGCCTACGGAAACAACGACGTCAACCTGATATTCCACGATGCGGTGCGCCCTCTGGTGAGCCAGCGCATTATCAACGACGTTATCGCCGCGCTGAAAGACTACCGGGCCATCGACGTGGCCATGCCTGCGACCGACACCATCATACAGGTGGACGACCAGTTCATACAGACTATTCCCGACCGCAACAGACTGATGCGCGGACAAACGCCGCAGGCTTTCCATTTGCCCGTCATCCGCAAGGCCTACGAAATAGCCTTGCAGGATCCGCACTTCAGCGTGACGGACGACTGCGGCGTCGTGGTGAAATATCTGCCCGACGTTCCGGTGTATGTAGTGACTGGGGAGGAGTGCAACATGAAGCTCACTTACAAGGAAGACACCTACTTGCTCGACAAATTCTTCCAGTTGCGCAAGAGCGAACTCAACGCTTTGCCGGACGGGGAGGAAAACGACTTCAAGGGCCGCGTAGCCGTCGTGTTCGGCGGCAGCTACGGCATAGGCGCCGACGTGGTCCGCATTCTCGAGGAAAAGGGGGCCAAGGTGTTCAGCTACTCGCGCAGCATGAACGGCACCGACGTGGGCGACCGCGGGCAGGTGCGCAAGGCGCTGCAAGAGGTGAGCGCGCAGGGCGGCCGGATAGACTACGTGATAAACACGGCCGGACTGCTGAACCGCGAGCCCCTGGTAAGCTGCGACTACCAAACCATCTGCAATGCGGTGAACACCAATTATATGGGTACCGTCAACGTGGCGATCGAGGCCTTCCCCTATTTAAAGGAGACCAAGGGCAAACTGGTGTTTTTCACGTCGAGTTCCTATACCCGGGGCCGCGCCTTCTACAGCATCTACTCGTCCACCAAAGCGGCCATCGTCAACTTTGTGCAAGCCGTGGCCCAGGAGTGGGAACCCTTCGGTATCAGTGTGAACTGCATTAACCCCGAGCGTACCAAAACGCCGATGCGCATCCAGAACTTCGGCATTGAGCCCGACAACACCTTGCTCACGTCGGAAAAGGTGGCCGTCACCACCGTGCTGTCGCTACTTTCCGACTTCACGGGACAGGTTATCGACGTAAAGAGAGAGACGATATGAAAAACGAATACCTGACGGACTACGTGGCCGGCAACTTGCGCGCCTGCCAGCTCAAGCAGCTCGGCATTCTGAAAGTGGTGGACCGCATCTGCCGCAAGCACGGGCTGGCCTACTGGCTCGACGGCGGAACGCTCCTGGGCGCCGTGCGCCACGGGGGCTTTATTCCTTGGGACGACGACATAGACCTGGGCATGACGCAGGAGGATTTTAAGAAATTTATCGAGGTGGCCCCATCGGAGCTGCCCGGCACTTTGTTTCTGCAAACACCCCAGAGCGACCCTACGAGCAAGGAACCCATTGTGAAGGTAAGAGACCTCAACTCTCTTTATATAGAAGCCGGCGACACCTTTAGCGTGGACTATCAGAAGGGGCTTTACATAGACATTTTCCCCTTCATTGACTATCCCACCGTGCCCCGCCCGTGGGCCAGGAGGTTGTGCCGGGGCATCTCCGTGAGTTACTCCATACTCCACGCACAACACTACTACTCGCTGCGCTCCTTTGCCGAGTTTTTCTATTTCGGCATGAAGTATGCGCTATTCAAGGGAATATGGAAGGTGCTTTGCCTGGTGCGGCCAAAGGGCAAATATCTGTCGAACATACTTGTTAACAACGGATACGGCATCATGCACCGCAAGGACGCCGTCTTTCCCCTCGGCACCATCACCTTTGAGGGCGAGACCTTCCCCGCACCGGGCAACACCGATGCTTATCTGAAAGACTTGTATAAAAACTACATGGACATTCCGCCTAAGGAGAAACAGAAGGTTCATGCCTATTACATTCATCCACAGCTGAGACCTTTGCGGTAAGAACCGTTTTTCGCTGATGCATTTCTACAGGACTCTTTTATTTCACCCCCCCGTTTGGGTCTGCAAGGCACTTTTCGCTTGCCTTGCGGCACTGGTTGTCCCGCTGTCTCTCCGGGCAGAAGAGGTGTACTTCACCATAAGCGGACAGGACTATGCCGCCGTGCCCGACAGCACGGCCATGACGCTTTATTGCTCCGTGCCCGCAAGCGCGCTCCCGGCCCAGGTGGGCATCCGTTCTTCCGACGAAAAGATTTACGAGTGGGGCGAAGGGGCCGACGGCCACTCTATAACGCTCCGGGACTGCACCCGGACTTATCCGCTGCGCTCGGTGCGCGACGGGGCCGTATGGCAGGTGGCCTTTACCACACTGCCCGTCGTAACGCTCACCACAACCGCCGGACCGCTGACAGGCCACGACGAAATGCCGGCACTGATTCAGGTGTTCGACCCTCAGCGCACCCCCCGCCGGGCTTACCGCTACGACTGCCAGGCCAACTACCGCGGCAGCTATTCCATATTGTTTGAGAAAAAATCCTTATCCATCGACCTCGTTGACAAACTGACGGGGAAGGAGGTGGAAACCAGTTTCTGCGGCATCCGCTCCACCAATGCCTGGATACTCGACGCAATGGCTGTGGACCCTATGCGCATGCGCAACCGCCTCTGTTTCGACCTTTGGAACACCGTTTCGGCGTGCCCGTGGAACGGGCAGCGCAACGGCACCGAAGGGCAATACGTAGAGCTCATCTACGAGGGCCGCTACCACGGTCTGTATTGCCTCACCGACAAGGTGAAACGGAAAACGCTCGGCCTGCGGAAAACGCCCGACGGCGCCCCCGACGGTCTGCACGGATTGCTCTACAAGGGCCTCTCGGGCCAATGGTGCTGGGCCCTCTGCCTGCAATGGTACGATGCCGAGCCGATGGATAGCGTCGTGTGGAACCGCTACGAGTTGCGTTACCCCAACAACACGGTAGGCGAAGCGGTGTGGAATCCCTTGCTGCAAACCATCCTGACCGCTTCGCAGATAAACGATGACAATACGCAGGAAAACTTCGAGGCACACTGGAGAGAGCGCTTCTACGAGGACAACTTCTACGACTACGCCCTGCTGCTCATGGTGATGAACCTGATAGACAACGGCATGTACAACAGCTACCTGGCCACCTATGACCACGAAGCCGACCCACGCATGCTGATGATACCCTGGGACATGGACGGCAGCTTGGGCCGCAACCCGAACGGATACAAGGAGACACGCAACCGAGGCTGGGGACAGGTGGATTACCTGGGACCGTACGGACGCATGCTCACCTACAGACCGCAGGAATTCAGCACCGAACTCAACCAGCGATGGATGCGCTGGAAAGAAGGTGCCTTCTCACCCGAAGCCTTCGGACGCCGGCTGCGCGCCTACGCCGACCTCCTGTTGCATTCCGGCGCCTGGGGCCGCGAATATGCCCGTTGGCAGGAAATGATGACCGGAAACCTTCTCGACTTTTCGCCCACTCCCCATGAGGAGGCCGACTATATCTGCCAGTGGTACCGCGAACAGGTGCACTACATCGACAGCCTGTTGCAAAAGGGCATCACGGGCATTGGCTCCGCGACAACCTATCCGGCAAGCAGCTCCGCTGCTGCGGTATACAACCTAAAGGGACAATATATGGGACACTATGCCGACGTATGGGACGGCCTGCCGCAGGGCATCTATGTGGTGGGCGGAAAGAAACGCGTTAAGGCCCGCCGCTGATATTATCCAAGGAGCGGAGCCGCAAGAGTTCCCTTCTGTTTTTGGGCCCTTCCTATCTGGAGGGCCCAAAAGCAAATAACGTTTTTTTGAAAAATACCGATTGTTTTCATACGTGTACATGCTCTCACGAAGCGGAGCCTTATTCCAGGCCACAACAAGTCTTCTGCTTCAGTTCCGCCTCGTAAAGCACATGAACGAGCAGGGGCGAATCTGCAGAAAGTTTTGGATGATGAAACTCCCCTACCTTGGTCATCCCTATTTTTTGCATCACCCGCTCCGAAGGCCTGTTAATCCGGGCCGTGAACGCATAAACACGCTCTATGCCAACAGCCTTAGCCAACTGCAACACAACTCTGGCCGCTTCGGGAGCATAGCCCTGGCGATGGTGGGCCGCAGCCAGCCGCCAACTGATTTCAATGCCCGGCGCAAAATCGGCCTCAAACTCAATTTCATGGAGCCCGACATAACCTATAAACGCTCCTGCACGCTTCAACTCCACGGCGTATAGTCCCCACCCTTTCCGGCCGAACTCTTCCTGTATGCGGACATACATCGCCTCGCTCTCGGCATCGGTCAGCAATGCCGGAAAATATTTCATCACTTCCGGGTCACGGTTCATCGCGCAGAGCAACGGCAAATCTGCCGGTTGCCATGCACGCAATATCAGTCTGTCGCTTTCAGCATATACCATATTTCCACCAATCATCAACCATATCCGGAAGAGGCTTACCAACACTATACCAGCGCAAGGCACCGTCCACCAATTTTCTTCAAGTTTCAGTTGTTACTACCGCAAAGGTAGTTATTATTCTCCAAATTCCCCCTTGAGATACTCTTGTCGCCGGCAGAGAGAATAGGTAAAACAAATCTGAAAAACAAGCATTTACCTAACAAAAAAGATTAGAAAAACAGGACAATCAACATTATATCACGAAAACAAACACATATAGTAAGCTATATAATATCTTTTAGTATTTTTGCAACCGATAACAAAAAAATGGCATTAAAAGAAATGCAAGATTGTAACAAATATGTGTAAATCACCAATATCAGATAAATAAAACTATTAGCCATACATTAAGAATGAACGCTATGGAAACAGCTATCAACTCTATTGGTAAATTTAAGGAATATAAAGAAAGAAAAGTCAGAGACCTCATTCAAAAACATTGCTATTTTTGCGGAATGACATGGCAGCGAATAAAAACTATATGTGTACTGCTTCTGTGTTTTACATGTATCATGATGCCTTGCCTACGCAATGAGGATATATTATCATATTGTACAGCCAGTCACAGCACTAAATATCTCCAATATTTAGTGCTGTATATAAAAACTTCAAACTCATACCATATACATATAGGCCTCTGTGCAATTATATTCCTTATAATAATTGGATACAAAGCATACCAAAAGAGTAAGGATTCTTTATACATTCAAAACACCATCTATGACTGTCTGGATAAATTTTCCAATTATGAAAAATACATGACGAAAAAGATTGAATATGAAATATTGAAAAAACAAATTCAAGATAACGATAAAGAAATCAGGAAACTCAAGTATTTAGTAAAGAATATAAAATTAAGAAACAACTCAATCGATAGATTGATTAAATCGAACTATCATAAATCTATAATATCCAGTATGAGCTCGGAGAGCTATATAAATATGGTAGAAAAAAAAGAAACTCTTGAATTCGAAAAGTACAAAAACAAACAATTGGAAAACAAATATATAGTCTCTGAGAAATTACTGAAAAGTGAAAACAGCCGGTTAAAAAATCGTAAGGAAATGTCTAAGCATACCGCATATAGCCGCAAGCAAATATCAATAGAAATAAATGAATGTATAAAAAGCACTAATAATGACAATCCTCATTATGAAAATCTAAATAACGAGATAAGAATATTGTTTATCGATTTGATTGATGTTGTGTCAAATATAAAAATCTTATAAACAATGAAACAGAATTATACAAATCCTTTTGACAGATATTCATCCCGGACTAAACGTTTAAATTATTATCTGCCTTTCTTAGGCTATGGCAAATACACAAAAAACAAAGGCGACAATGAGGCTTTTATTGGTCGTGAGGACATCTTATACAGGTTGAGAAACTGGATAACCAATAAGGACAAGACGGGCTCATTTCTTGTAGCTGGATATAGAGGTATGGGGAAATCATCTTTTGTAGAGAAAGCCCTGTACAATATTACAAGACAACGCCGGCGGAGTAGCAGAATTGAATTTTACTTTTTATTACTTCACCTGTTTACAATAATTTTCTTCTTTAGCTTGTCATTTTCAAGCCTGCAACAACCACAACACGTAATATATAATTTATGGCGGTGGTTAACTTTCGGGGTATTATTCTGCATTTCACGAATATTTATTTATAGAAAGAAATATCACATTATCTATTGGTGGAATTATATGCAATTTAGTTTCGGACTTGTTCTGCATATAATTAACAAAGGAAAGTGGCGCACGAAGAAAGACAGGGGATATCAACCTGCATCATTAAAGGAATGCTTGGCAGAATGCTATACACGCATCAAGAGGCTCAACAAAGAAGAGCGTAGCCGGTTGGATAAAATAATATTTAAAGATTGCAGGAGAAAAACCACCCAACGTATTGCAATACAAATAAATCTTGGACATGAAATATTGAAAGAAAGGGACATACTATGTTTGATAACCAAACGTATAAAAACTGAAATTGAAAATTTTATTTCGAACAAACACTTGTACTTTTGGCCTGCCTATATTTATATATTATTGAGTTGCACGCTTACCTACGGTATCATATCGCAAGTAGAAAGCCCTGTCAATACAACCATGGAAAGCATTTTTGCGGAAGATAAAGTACAGAATAATTTTGAAATAAGAAACTTGCCCGCTGCAATCAAAACCCCAAAAGAAACTACAGCATATGAAAAGGGGATGGGGCTCATCAATGCTGAAAAGAATTCCCAGCCAACCTTTTTCCAAAAAGTCTGTATCTACATACACACTCTTTCAAAAGAATTGAGTTATAACGATTGGATTGCCACTATTTTCAATTTCATGTGCTTTCTACTTGTCTATATGTGTGCAAAAAAGCTAATCAGTTTTACTTTCAGATTTCTTCCTGGCGCAAAACAATATATATGGATAAGACAACGGCTAAACAAACTTAATGACAGGATACATACTGTAATTAATGAAGAAAATCCCCCTATTGCAGAAAGCAACCATGGAATCATAAACATCTCCTTGGGAAAGCGCACGCAAAAGACATCTCCAATAGCTGGCGTACGAGAAATAGAAAGTGAGTTAGTTGATATCTTGTCACATTTTGACCGCATCGTTTCCATATATACGCTTCAGTTTGTTATTGTTTTTGACGAACTGGACAAGATAGATCCAGACATGACAAACAAAGAGCCTGAAGACGAGCTATTCACTACTTTCGAAGGGTTATCAAATGGCTTTACAGGAGACACAGGAACGCGCAAAAGAAAAGATAACGTATTAAGGCTGTTGGCCAACATGAAACATTTTATCTCAACCGCCCGCGCCAAATTTATCTTTATTTCAGGAAGAGAATTATATGATGCCTATCTTGCAGGGTTATCCGACCGTGAATTTACGATAAGCAGCGTCTTTAGCGGTGCTATTTACGTGGATAGTTTCCTAACTTCCAACCGTACGCAAATGAGTGTTATATCCATGACGGAACAATATCTGTGCAAAATGCTTCTACCGACTGATTATCTTAAAAAGAAGATGAAAGTCAAATACTATCAATATGGAACGACGGCGCCGGAATATCCCTCTATAAAATGGTATTACCGATATCTGCGCGAATCGGAAAGCAAAAACATCCCAAACACAGATAATGAATGGAAATTAAAGGGAGGAATTATATTCTTGCACTACTTTGCAATTTATTTAACTCATATCAGTAACGGCTCCCCTCAGAAGATTCTCTCCTATTTCCGGATATATGTCAGGACTCAGGACGATTTGTTCCGCAAAGGCAACCGCACACCGTATATTTATGGATGGAAAGATGCCAAGCACAAAAAAAATCCCAAGGAGAATTATATTCTGACCTTCAATTATGTCAGTCAGCGAAAAATTGCCTTTGTTTTTTACATGGCTTATCCAATCATGCAAGCTATTATAAACAACGCAACCCAATACGGAGACAAGATTCTTATTTCAGCTTCGTTCCTCATGAACCATATATACAAATACCATAGTTACAGTTTTTCGTGGAGAAACCTGGAACAGGCTCCTGAATTGCTGGAAGTATACCGTACTCCAGAGCTTCGTACGTTTATACATACCATCCTGTCTTATATGGTACATACTCATATGACCAATATTCCATCAGGACTATATAATTTCAAATTCAGAAAGAGCATTTCAAGTGAAATAGCCATATTCTCAAAGTATTCGGAAGAGGTAGCAGCTATCTTTAACTTCACCTTGGATGAATCGCTTTCTGTGAAGAAGCATTTTACGAGAATGCTCGTGCATTATTCTAACATGATGAATCGTACCAATGCCAGTCAAAATCATTATGCCATTCTATTGTCCAGAATCCATCAGGTTTTGGGAGACCTGCAAATGGCCGATGAAAATTACACGGACTCGGCATTGGAATACAGAAACAGCATTGCTTATCTGAAAGAAATGTTATATCAGAAGGAAATAGCAAAACAAATGGCATCCGGTGACATTGTTTTACCTATCATACGCAATATGCTGAAACTTGGACTGGCATGTGAACGTCGTAAAACCAACAACTCCGCTTATGTGATTTACTATGAACTGGTCTGCATGCTAATTGACTTTAGATACGTTGACGAGTCAAAATTAGGAATGAATCTTAAAGTGATGAAATCCCAAGACTGGCGAGATAAAAAATTTGTTCTATATAAAAACAAACCGAAAGGAGAATATATTAATTTCAGATATTTGCTCCCGGAAGAAGATGAAACCGACAAAGAAAAAAGATTTGAGAAGGAGATTGAGACACAGCTTTTACAGAAAGATAACAGCAATAAAAATTATTATGAAATACAAGGGGATGAACTTATTGCAGGGTTAGCTAAAATTCTAACACCTGAAAAAAGTAACCTTATATTCCGTTTATCCCTCCTGGAAGACTTAAGGCTTGTTTATCAAGCTATTTTAGCAAAATTGTTTGTTCTTGAAAAAGTGGAGCTCGGAGGTATTACCAAAGCGAATGTAGATGTTGCAGAATCTGAATTCCGCTATCTGTATCGTGTGACAAACGCTAAAGATAAATTTATTATTCTGGTGGATTTTTTCCGGAGATTAGCAGAAATTCTGTACTACAAAAATGGATTGGTCAATAGAAATTCGGAAAGTTTTGTAACAGGTCTGTATTTCTGGGGCTATGAGTTTGATACTGATATTGAAGAATTCTGTAGAAACAACGACATAAATATAAACACACAAAATGAAATAAGAGAAGAAATCAACAATATCGGCTGGCAGAAATTAGGTTATGATATTTCAGAATGGAAAGATTTAATTTATAAGAAACAATGGGATATAATCAAGCAACGACTGAAAAATATTATATCTCCTCAAAAAGGCTCTGCCTCCACTTTGGAGTTTCTTAAGAAATGGGACCCCAATCAGTCATATGTAAGGAACCTTTCTTACTTCAAAGTGGATAAATGCAACCGGCATAGAAAAGAAATGCTGGAAAAAGGGTACTCTATTCCTTGCTTTGCATGCAGATACTATACCCGCAGTATGCACATTCTATTGGAATATTTCTTTAATGAATCAGTAATAGAAGACCATGTTTCTAAAGTACGAACATTCCTGAATAAAGCTACTTTTTCTACTGTTCCTTACTCGCTTAGACCCAATTATCTGCAGACTATAGCTATTGTACTGGAGGGGATGGGTAACGTTCAAGTCAGCTGTTCCGGGAAAAGTTCGGAACTGACGGAAGATTTTCTTAAACAGCTATCAGTTCTTTCAGATGATAATAAAGAGTTTGAAAAGATGGAGGATCTAACTCCATTGGAAAAAGCTATTCTGTACTATTGGGCTGCAGCCAGATATTATAAAAAGGGCTCATTTTTAAAAGATGCGGCCATTAGCATGAAAAAGATACTTCATATTCTTAAACGATATATTATAGTGGAGGAAACACTACCAAGTGCTTTTGAAAATAGAATCACCAAATTAGCTGAGTATATATGCCCTATAATAGAAATCGTAGCCCGAAAATCCATTCTCTACCTTTATGCGCATAATGAAAACATCAGTATTGCTGAAATCCAAGATTTAAAAGGTCTGTTCTCATTAAAACCGTATGAGAATATTTCACTCGAGAAACTATCACTATATCCTGATATTGAAGAAATACTCATGCTTTCTGTTGAACTTAAGATATACTGCTACAAACATTTCAGGTACAAAATAGAATTGATGCCTGAGGTTTTTCAGAAACAAGAAACTCTCTATGTACTGAAACTATATGCACACAGAATGTCATCGGCTTTTAACATTGAGCGTTCAGTACAGCAGCTAATAAGCGAATCACGCATGAAGGCTATCTGGAATTACCTCTACCTGGATTTTTTGTTCGATGACATCAGCCTGATGGATTATCATTTCCAAAATGGCACAAAGAAGATTCAACACCAAGCAGCCTCACCGATTGCTTTCTACCAAAAATTCACTGAATTCCTTCGTAAACCATTTAAAAGTGAAGATCTGAGTTTCTTTGGTATGAGTATGGAGGAATGTGGCATCAAAAACAAATACTTATCAATCAAAAATAAACTTCAACTGATAGAATTCTTACTAAAAGATTCTATGTTCTGCCTACAACGTATACTTTCCGTACTAACGACCAACACAAACCAACTCTTGCATACCAACAGCTACATTGCTGAAATATACCGAATGATGTTTACTTGGACACAACTTTTCAAATTTATATATTTCGCCTATGAATATATGGATGAAGAGAACGAAGTTAAAGACAAAATTCTTAATTCATTAAATTCAATTATTACTTCGAGCCACAAATCAATGGAAGAAGAACTCAATCAAACAGAAGTGAGAATAAACCGCGATAAAATCAAACAGACATTGGAATTGTGCATTCATGAAATTAAAAAAGAAAAAATAACTCCCAGTTATGGAAGTCTTGGTACAGAGTTATACAATCATATTTTATCTATAATTGAGCCGACAAATTTAAGATATATCATCAGTAATTATCCTGCTGAAATGGCCCTAATGTATTATAACAAAGCAATAGAAATGCATACTGAAGGAAATGCCTATAAAGAGATGATTTCAGGATTATACTATTTAGATGATGACCTTCAGAATGATACAGAACAATTCTACTTAGCATTAGAACGTTACATGATTAATTGTGGATACATAAAATATATGGAAAAATCAATTAAAAATATTTATAGCAAAGCATATATCTATAATATAGAATGTTACGAACATGGCAATTTGAATACTACACAAAAAGGTACGCATGATATTGACCCTATATGGGGAATAAGTATATGATTGACAATATGGCAACTCCCCGTTTCTATCTGTTCATTGGTCAGCTGTCCCAATCCGCCGACAAATGGACAGATAGAAACAATGTGCCGACATACTATAAAACGGATATCCCGGCATAAAGACTGCGTACGAATATGCCATTCCTTGCGGATGATATTTTCAAAAAACACCATCAAAGACGCTGCAAGGCTAAGCATGGCCCGATGGTATAACAAAGTGGATGAGTCAAGGATAAAGTCTTTCAATGTTATCGCGGCTACATTCTACGAACACTATGATGACATCCTGAACTTCTCAACAACCGCGTATCAAATGCCGCAGCAGAGTCATTCAATGCAAAAATCAAATTGTTCAGGGCAAACCTGCATGGAGTTGCAGACAGAAAGTTCTTTCTTTTTAGATTGGATAAGATATATGGATATCCCCGTTAAATTTCTACTGCCCCTTAATCCCTTTGCCTTTCCCAGTGATTTTATACCGGGCCAATATTTAGCCTATTTTGCAACCTAAAAAAACTCCTCCTGATGCAGCAAAAACCTGTAAAGGCTTCCAACGCAAATAATTGGGAGGCGAATTTAGGCGGTACTAATAACGCGAGTTCGGGATAAGGAAGACCTTGAAAAAAAGTTGAATCGGCAGCTTGAAAAAGTTGCCGATTCTTTTGGTTATATCAATGATATTTAGTAATTTAGAGGTACCAAACTATAAAATACTTATCATGATAACCGAAAGTAAAGTTACTGAAATTTTCTGTATTGCCGATGATTTTTGTAAAGAATTTGAGGTTGAGATGGCAAAAAATGCCCTCGGCTCCACTTCTGAAGCTCCGAAACGGCATAGAAAACGGATGATGTCTGATGCAGAGGTCATCACAATCCTGATCTGTTTCCACTTCAATTCATTCCGAAACTTCAAGCATTACTATCTCGGATGTGTCTGCCAGCATTGGAGGCATCTATTCCCGAAGACTTTCTCATACAACCGTTTTGTGGAGGTAATGCCTCGTTGTTTTGTTGCTCTCACGATGTTCTTGAAATTAGCTTGCTTCGGGGAGTGTTCCGGTATCAGTTTCGTTGACAGCACGTGCATACCGGTAATACACAACAAGCGGCAGTTCTCCATGAAGGTGTTCAAGGGAATTGCCGAGAAAGGCAAGAGCACAATGGGATGGTATGTGGGATTTAAACTCCATCTGTTGTGCAATGAGAAAGGAGAGATCATCAACTTCGTGTTGACAAAGGCTAATGTAGATGACAGGAACGAAAATGTCATTGACACGCTGACTGACAAGGTATTCGGTAAATTATATGCTGATAAGGGCTACATCTCACAATCCCTTTTCGGCAAACTCTTCGATGATGGGATACATATCGTGACAGGACTCCGTTCAAACATGAAACAACGTCTCATGCCCTTTTACGACAAGATAATGTTGCGCAAACGCAGCATCATCGAATCTTTGAACGACATGCTTAAGAATGTGGCCCAGCTTGTCCATACCCGGCACCGCAGCTTTCATAATTTTCTGATGAATCTGCTTGCCGCTATGGGTGCGTACTGCTTCTTTGCAGTCAAGCCCGAAGTAAATTTCGACTTTGACGTGACGCCCTCGAACGGGCAGCTTGTCCTTTGGTAATAATCTTTGAGTAGAGGGAAAAATCAGGTGGCCACTAAGTGGGCACCCGATACTATATGCGGTGTTAGAATGGGGGAATTTTACTCTGCTTAGCCCGAACTCTCACGTGTTTTTCATCTTCGGGCACTTCTTCAATCAGACTGCTGCCACAGGAACAGCCACACGACGGTTTGGGGGAGAATAATGTGCCCCAGAATCCTTTTTTCTTTTCTTTGTTTTCTGACATAGTTATAAATGTTTAGTTATAGGAGTATATTGAACAGATAGCCTGATATTACGGCAGTAAGGAAGATCACGGCGACAATCAGACCAACGAGTTTCTTTTTGAAAATTGAAGCCAGCATCGACATTTCGGGAATCGCCATGCCCGCGCCGCCGATGACAAGAGCTATTACCGCTCCGATACTCATACCTTTACCCATCAGTGCTACTCCGATAGGTATGGCGGTTTCGGCACGGATATAAAGAGGTACTCCGAGAATGGCTGCCACAGGAACGGCAAACGGATTCTGAGGGCCTGCGATTTTCAATACGAAGTCACTCGGCATATAGCCGTAGATTGCCGCACCGAGAGCCACACCGATAAGGAGATACCATATAATCGGGCGCAGGCTGTCCCATGCCGAACGGAACGCGATGGCAAGTTTCTTTCCCCAGGGGAGTTTTTTAGGTTCAATCTGTTCCTCCTCGCCGCAACCGCAGGTCATTTTCTTCAAGCGGATATTTTTCATCCAACGCTGAGCGTCTATTTTCTGAAGGAACCAGCCAAAAAGTACAGCACAAAGGAATGCAATGGCTACATAGATAAGCATTGCCTTTATGCCAACCAATGCGCCAAGCATAGCTATTATTATAGGGTTAAGGAGCGGAGATGCGATGAGAAAAGACATCGTTGCACCGAACGGAACGCCCGCATTTAGAAAACCTACGGTCATGGGAATTGTTGAGCACGCACAAAACGGGGTCAACGCTCCAAATCCGGCGGCAAGCATATTGCCGAATATGCCGGAGCCGGCAAGTTTCCGGCTGATTTTTTCCTGAGGTATATACATCAGGATAATCTCCACCAATCCTCTGAT